>Ga0256408_1000045_pt1 | contig 271502 bp, 229 predicted proteins | sample PhyAR1_FD_185998 | JGI IMG/M metagenome (GOLD analysis project Ga0256408, IMG submission 185998) | Leaf surface microbial communities from alfalfa plants in UC Gill Tract Community Farm, Albany, California, United States - DLSL A.R1 | ecosystem: Host-associated > Plants > Phyllosphere >... | reverse complement strand
ATAAACCTACCGGTGCCGGTGTTTTCGTCTGGTAGCTGTTGTACGAGCGGGTGAGGACAAACGGCTGCGGGCCGGGCAGTGCGATATCGGTCTCGCCAGGCTGTACCTTGGCCCCCAGCAGCGGGTTGACCGGGTTACCGGAAGTCACCCCACCGGGGCAGACCGAGCAGGCGACGCCGGAAGGCGCACCAATCATCACACCCAGCGAGCCCTGCACTATCGGGCCGCCGTATTTGGTCATGTCCCCCTGGCGTGCCGCCGGTTTTCCGCTCATCGCTCAAATCCTTTTGCTGTTAATCCGTGCACATCAGACGTTGTGCAAAAGTATTAGAGGCAATAATCAGTTATGGATGTGTGATGAGAACCTCATTTTTATAGGAGGTGAAAAAATAAATCATAGTATTTTCAATTAATTAATAAATTTTTATGATGAGGTGGCTTTTTTGTATATGATAAAAAAATAGATCTGCATCTAAAGAGATAGTGTAGAACACTCATCCCATTGATTCAGATTGCACCCACCCTGTAGCCATATCCATCCCCCTCGGCCACAAATTCCAACCGGTGGGTAATACACTCCGGCGCATCCTCCGCGTGGTGCGAGACAAACAGCAGCTGCGTTTTTCCTTCACCGATCAGCACGTCTATAAAGCGTCGGACTACCTGACGATTGAGGGGATCTAACCCCTGCAATGGCTCATCAAGGATCAATAACGTTGGATGTTTCACCAACGCGCGAACGATCAGCGCCAGGCGCTGCTGCCCCCAGGAGAGACTGTGGAACGGCGCGTCGGCGGTGCGTGCGTCCATACCGAGAATATTTAACCACTCATCGACCAGTTTGCGCTGCTTATCGGAGACGGCCTGATAGATGCCTATCGAATCAAAATAGCCGGAGAGGATGACGTTGCGCACGTTTGTGCTGACGCGGTAATCCAGATGCAGGCTGCTGCTGACGTAGCCGATGTGCTTTTTAATGTCCCAGATGGTTTCACCGCTGCCGCGACGGCGGCCAAACAGGGTTAAATCGTTGCTATAACCCTGCGGATGATCGCCGGTGACCAGACTTAATAGCGTAGATTTCCCCGCGCCGTTTGGCCCGACAATTTGCCAGTGTTCGCCAGGGGCGACCGTCCAGCTCAGATGGTTAATGATGGGCCGGTCGTTGTAGGAAATCACGCCGTCATTGAGCACGATAAGCGGCTGGCCGTCGGGCAGAGAAAGCCGGGCAGAAGGGGCGTCCGGCTCGGGCAATGTCATGCCGGAGAGTTTTTCACTGTGCGCAAGTTGGGCGATGAGCGTTTGCGCCAGCAGCGCCTTTGTCTCACCGGTTTGCGCTAACGTACAATCTGCCAGCACACCGGCGAAGGGCACAAAGTCTGGGATATCATCAAAACGGTTAAGCACCAGCACCAGCGTATAACCGGCTTCGTGCAGCGTTGCCAGATGACAGGCAAGCTGGCGGCGGGAGGCAACGTCCAGCCCGTCAAACGGTTCATCAAGGATCAAGAGATCCGGCTGCGACATTAACGCCTGGCATAACAAGGTTTTGCGCGTTTCCCCGGTCGAAAGATACTTAAAGCGGCGCTCCAGCAGATGGCTGATGCCGAACTGTTCAGCGAGCGTTGCACACCGTGCTGGGTCGTTCACTTCATCCTGAATAATTTGTGCGGTAGTGCGTCCGGTATCGTCTTCATCGGGGCTGAGCATATCGGTGTTGTTGCGTTGCCATTCATCACTGACCAGCTTTTGCAGCTGTTCAAAAGAGAGGCGGGTGATGCGATGAAATTGGCATTGGCGACTACCGGAAAGCAGCGGCAGCTCGCCTGCCAGCGCGCGGGCGAGTGCCGATTTACCGCTACCATTACTGCCGACGAACGCCCAGCTTTCTCCGGCACGCAGCGTCAGATGCTCAATTTTTAATGTTTTTGTGTCGCTAAGACGAAACGTGCCTTGCGTAATTTGCAATGATGACATGATGTATCCCGATTTTTGCAGCGTTATACATCAGGGATACGTGTTCAGGCGGATAATGTCAATGCCATTAGCATAGCGTCGCAACAATGATACGGTCGGCATTAAAGAATGCGATGACCTCGGCACCTTCTTCCAGCGTCTGGGCCTCAGCAAGCGCAAGAGTGGCGCATAACGTCTGCCCGTCCGGTAAAGCCATCAGCACTTCGCACTGTTCTTTACCGCGCTGAATGTGGCTGATACGGCAGGCCAGCTGATTATCGGCCTGGGCGGCAACCGCGGGATCTCGCGTGACGTTAACCCACGGCGCTTTCAACAGCACCAGAACCTCTTTACCTTCATCCAGCCCCAGCCGTTCGCCGCTTTGGGCGGTGATGGCCACTTTCAGGCGGGTAGTGCCGTCCGCTAAAAGGATATCGACGTGCTGCTGTACCTGCTGATGGTCGCGTTGAGTGACCGTACCAAACCATTGGTTGCGGGCGCTGGTTTGCAGCGAGAAGCGGGAGATGGCGGCCAGCAGGCTGTCCAGCGGCAGAGCATCGTCATCGCTTAACACATCGAAGGCTTTTTGCTGGATTTGCGCCAGCAGATCGTAGAGTTGGATCAGGCGCTGACCGTAGCGGGTTAATACCGCGCCGCCGCCGCCTTTACCGCCTGTCGCGCGGTCAACCAGCGACTGTTCGCTAAGCTGATTCATCTCATTAATGGCGTCCCAGGCGCTCTTGTAGCTGATTCCCGCATTTTTAGCTCCCTGGCTGATTGAGCCGGTCTGTGCTATTTGTTTGAGTAGCGAGATGCGGCGCGGATCGGCAAACAGGCGCTGCTGGAGCTTAAGGGTCAGAAGGATTTCGGCTTGCATAAGAGTATCCTGGCAAGAAAAAGGGTATTCTGACCCAAATAGCCGCTCACGCAAAGCACACCGCACAAAAGGGAGTGTATTTCTGCGCTATCCGGTTACAATAGCCGCATCACAATATCTGGAGTTAACCATGTTAGAGCTGTTGAAAAGTCTGGTATTTGCCGTAATCATGGTGCCCGTAGTGATGGCTATCATCCTGGGGTTGATTTACGGTCTGGGTGAAGTGTTTAACATCTTCTCCGGCGTCGGTCACAAAGATCGCGACCAGAAAACTCACTGATTTCCTCAAAAACGTCCGGTTTCACCGGACGTTTTGCTATGAAGTTCCTCACACTCCTGCCGATAATATCCCGTAAATACAGTAATAATTCATGCATCTGTAATGCAATAAACCAGGAAAGTCCTTATACTCACCGCTGTATTTTTTTGTATACAACGGTATTCACAGGAGTTTCAAATGACAGGTTCATGGTTACGTTTGTTTGCGGGAGCGACATTGACGCTCTCCGTGGCGGGTCACGCGCTGGCGGATGACGCTAAAATCACCGTATTTGCTGCCGCCTCGCTGACCAATGCGATGCAGGATATTGCTAAAGAGTACAAAAAAGAGAAGAACGTTGACGTGGTTTCTTCTTTCGCGTCTTCCTCGACGCTGGCTCGCCAGATTGAAGCGGGTGCACCCGCTGACCTGTTTATCTCCGCTGACCAGAAATGGATGGACTACGCGGTAGATAAGAAGGCGATTGATACCGCCACGCGTGAAACTCTGCTGGGCAATAGTCTGGTCGTGGTCGCGCCAAAAGCGAGCGCGCAGGGCGATATCACTATCGATGCGAAAACCAACTGGACCAGCCTGCTCAAAGACGGCCGTCTGGCGGTAGGTGACCCGGAACACGTCCCGGCAGGCATCTATGCGAAAGAAGCGCTGCAAAAGCTCGGCGCATGGGAAACCCTGTCACCGAAACTGGCGCCAGCGGAAGACGTTCGCGGCGCACTGGCGCTGGTAGAACGTAATGAAGCGCCGCTGGGTATCGTTTACGGCTCTGACGCGGTGGCCAGCAAAGGTGTTAAAGTTGTCGGCACCTTCCCGGAAGATTCCCACAAGAAGGTTGAATACCCTATTGCCATTACCGATGGTCATAAAAATGCGACGGTTACCGCGTTTTATGATTATCTGAAAGGGTCGCAGGCATCTGAAATCTTTAAACGTTACGGATTTACAACTCGCTAATGATATTGTCCGATCCCGAATGGCAAGCGGTTCTGCTGAGCCTGAAAGTGTCATCCCTGGCTGTGGTTTTTAGTCTGCCGTTTGGGATCTTTTTTGCCTGGCTGCTGGTGCGCAGAAATTTCCCCGGTAAAGCGCTGCTCGATGGGTTTATCCATCTGCCGCTAGTGCTGCCGCCGGTGGTTGTGGGTTATCTATTGCTCATCGCGATGGGACGCCGTGGCTTTCTCGGTAGCTGGCTTTATGACTGGTTCGGTCTGACCTTTGCCTTTAGCTGGCGCGGTGCGGTGATAGCGGCGGCGGTGATGTCGTTCCCGCTGATGGTCAGAGCGATTCGTCTGGCGCTGGAAGGCGTTGACGTCAAGCTTGAACAGGCGGCGCGTACCTTAGGCGCCGGGCGCTGGCGCGTGTTTTGTACCATTACGTTACCGTTAATGCTGCCCGGCATTATCGTCGGTACGGTGCTGGCCTTTGCCCGCTCGCTGGGCGAGTTTGGTGCGACGATCACCTTTGTCTCGAATATTCCCGGCGAAACGCGCACCATTCCTTCCGCGATGTACACCCTGATTCAGACCCCCGGTGGCGAAAGCGCAGCGGCGCGTCTGTGCCTGATTTCCATTGTCCTGGCGCTGATTTCGCTGATGATTTCAGAATGGCTGGCGCGTCTGAGCCGTCAACGGATAGGAGCGTAACGCATGCTGGAGCTCAATTTTAGCCAGACGCTGGGCACGCACTGTCTGCAAATTAACGAATCTCTGCCTGCCTCCGGAATTACTGCCGTATTCGGCGTTTCCGGGGCGGGTAAAACCTCGCTGATTAATGCCATTAGCGGGCTGACCCGGCCGCAGCAGGGGCGCATCGTGCTCAATGGACGAGTGCTCAATGACGCGGAGCAGGGCATCAACCTCGCGCCTGAAAAAAGGCGCATTGGCTACGTGTTCCAGGATGCGCGACTTTTTCCGCACTACAAAGTACGCGGCAATCTGCGCTACGGAATGGCGAAAAGCATGGCTGACCAGTTTGATAAACTGGTGGAGCTACTCGGCATTGAATCATTGCTCGACCGCCTGCCCGGCAGTCTCTCCGGCGGGGAGAAACAGCGCGTGGCGATTGGCCGGGCGCTATTAACCGCGCCGGAACTGCTGCTGCTTGATGAGCCTCTGGCGTCGCTCGATATTCCGCGCAAACGTGAGCTGCTGCCGTACCTGCAACGCTTAGCGCGGGAGATTAATATTCCGATGCTCTACGTCAGCCATTCGCTGGACGAAATCCTGCATCTGGCCGATAAAGTGCTGGTGCTGGAAGGCGGGCAGGTCAAAGCCTTTGGCAATCTGGAGGACGTGTGGGGCAGCAGCGTGATGCACCCGTGGCTGCCGCAGGATCAGCAAAGCAGCATTCTGCGCGTGACGGTCATGGAGCATCATCCGCATTACGCAATGACCGCGCTGGCGTTGGGCGACCAACATATCTGGGTAAATAAGCTCGAGAAGCCGCTGCAAAGCGCGGTGCGAGTGCGCATTCAGGCGACCGATGTGTCGCTGGTGCTCCAGCCTTCACCCCACACCAGTATCCGTAACGTGCTGCACGCCAAAGTGTTGCAATGTTTTGACACTCAGGGCCAGGTAGAAGTCCAGCTTGACGTCAGCGGCCGCACGCTGTGGGCGCGCATCAGCCCATGGGCAAGAGATGACCTGGCGGTGAAACCAGGCCAGTGGCTCTATGCGCAGGTTAAAAGCGTGTCGATCACCGCCTGATTACAGCAGGTTTTTATAGATAAAGTCGGCGATAGCATCCGTGGTGTTTTCGCCGATCACCACGTTGGCGCGGGCTTTGACTGCCTCGTCGGCATTTCCCATCGCCACACCGGTTCCCGCCGCTTCCAGCATACTGATATCGTTAAAATTATCGCCAAAAGCAATCACGTCCTGCATAGACCAGCCCTGCGAGGTCACAAACTGGGTCAGGCGTTTACCCTTACTGTTACCCTGGCGGGCGATATCCACCTGATCGTGCCATGACCATTCGCACTCCAGTTGCAGCGTCTGCTCAACGTGTCTGGCGAAGTTTTGCAGCTTCTGGCCGTCTTCATCGGTCAGGGCAAATTTCCACACGTTTTTGACGTCGTGCGCGGCCTGGGCCAGGGAATCCACCTGAGTAAAGGAGGGCCGCTGATCTTCTGGCAGCGTCAGCGCCCAGTTACCGGTGCGAATAACATGTCCGGTGGGGTACTGGTACATCATGGTATCGTCGACATACATCAGGCCATGGATCTTGTGCTCATCCAGTAACGTAATCAGCTGCTGGGCTTTTTCCACCGGCATGGGATCGGCATCCAGGACTTTTTTTGCTTGATAATCATACAAGTAAGTACCATTACAACAAATTGCAGGTGTATCTAACGCCAGTGCCTGATAAAAAGGATGAATCGCAACGTGGTGACGACCGGTCACAATCATTAATTGATACCCCGCATCGCGGGCACGATTGAGCGCTTCCAGAGAAGAGGGGAGCAGGGTTTTCTTCGGCGTCAGGAGCGTTCCGTCCAGATCCAGGGCAATTACACGTGCAGTCATAGATATGTCTCGAGTTAAAGAGAAAATTCGCTGTTCAGGATGGTACACCGAGATACCTGTGCGGCAAAATGATGTGAAGCAGGCCGCGATAAATCGCCACAATTCTACGTTTTCCTAAAAGGAGTAGTCATGAAACAGACCGTTTATACCGCCAGCCCGGAAAGTCAGCAGATCCACGTCTGGACGCTGAATCACGACGGTAGCCTGACGCTGGTGCAGGTGGTAGATGTTCCAGGTCAGGTGCAGCCGATGGTCGTCAGCCCCGATAAACGTTTCTTGTATGTTGGCGTACGCCCGGAGTTTCGTGTGCTAGCTTACCGTATCGCCCCGGACGATGGCGCGTTGACCTTTGCGGCCCAGGCACCGTTACCGGGCAGCCCAACGCATATCTCTACCGACCGCAAAGGCAACTTCGTCTTTAGCGCCTCTTACAACCAGGCCAACGTGAGCGTGATTCGTCTGGAAGACGGTCTGCCGCGCGACACGGTGACGGTGCAGGAAGGGCTTGATGGCTGCCACTCCGCCAATATCTCTCCGGATAACCGCACGCTGTGGGTTCCTGCCCTCAAACAAGATCGTATCTGCCTGTTTACGCTTGGTGATGATGGCTTCTTATCCGCGCAAACGCCTGCGGAAGTGACGACGGTTGAAGGTGCGGGCCCGCGTCACCTGGTGTTCCATCCGAACGAGCAGTACGCCTACTGCGTCAATGAGCTCAACGGCACCGTTAACGTCTGGGAGCTAAAAGATCCTCACGGCAACATTGAGTGCGTACAGACGCTGGATATGATGCCAGCCGATTTCTCTGACACCCGCTGGGCGGCAGACATCCACATCACCCCGGATGGCCGTCACCTTTACGCCTGCGACCGTACTTCAAGCCTGATTACCATCTTTAGCGTATCGGAAGATGGCAGCGTGCTGTCATTAGAAGGCTTCCAGCCAACCGAAACCCAGCCGCGCGGCTTTAATATCGACCATAGCGGTAAGTACCTCGTCGCGGCAGGTCAGAAGTCGCACCATATCGCGGTGTATGAAATTGCCGGTGTGCAGGGGCTGCTGCAGGAGAAAGGCCGCTATGCGGTAGGTCAGGGCCCAATGTGGGTAGTGATTAACGCGCATTAATCAGGTAGGCCGGATAAGGCGTACGCCGCCATCCGGCAATGGCGTCGGGCTGCCTGATGGCGCTACGCTTATCAGGCCTACGCGGCAGTCTTATTCAGCAGGCCAAAAAAAAGGCTCATGCGATGCATGAGCCTTTTATCACTTAGCTAAATGACTATTTAGCTTCCGCCATCACATGACTTCCCACGCCGCGGTTGTTGTACTCCCACATACGGTTGAAGTTACGGTCGTTCAGATCGCGTTTCATCTCGCCTTTGTCGTCCTTCGCGCCGGTGTTGCCGCTGAAGGGACGTTTTGAAATGGCGGCGTCAGCCCACGGTTTTGCCCCGTTGAAGCCTTCGTTAATCACGCTATCGCGGATCACAACCTGACCGTTGGTATTGCTGTCGACGTCCAGAGAACGGCCCAGCTGCGCCACGCCGTCACCGGATGCGGTGAAGCGGCTGTTAGTCGCCAGGAAGCCGTAGAAGATGTTGGACTGTGTTGCCGGGGCGAACACGTAACCTTCCTGCTGGGTACGGGAGTTCACCACGCGGAAGTCGGTGTTATCAAACACCACCGCGCCGCGGCCGGAAACGATATCTACATCACCTTCAATATAGCTGTTGCTGACCAGCGTACGGGTCTGGCGGTTGTTCTGCAGACGGTTGTCTACGCCGCTGTTGGTGACAAAGAAGGTGTTCTGACGGCCCAGAATGTTGACGTTGTTCAACTGGGTTTTGTCGCCATCGGTACGCAGCGCGACGGCCTGGTGCGTACCCGCATCCACGCTATCGCCGAGGTTGTTTTCGATGGTCAGGTTCTGCATTTGCAGACCGTTGTTTTGTGACCAAACGACCGCGGAACACATCATGCCGATGGTGGCGCTACGTTTGCTCTGGCAGTTGTCGAACATATACCACGCTGGTTTACCAGGCATGTATTTACCGCCCGGGTTCACCAGACGACGCCAGGTCGCGGTGTCAATTTCGGAGTCGATAGCCAGACCGATTTTCACGTCGGAGGCTTTCTCGCCGCTGCCGTAAATGGTAATGCTGCCGGAGGCTGCCGGAATATACACGGTGCCCTGATATTCACCCGGTAACACTTCAATGAACTGGCGCGTGTTGCTGCGGCGGGTAATCGCGGCGTCAACCGCAGCTTGCAGGGTGGTATGCGTCACGCCCTGTGTACCCGCAGGCCCCACCACGAAGTCAGCTTTGGCTGGAATCGCGATAGGCGATGGAGACCAGGCAGCAGCGTTCGGATCAAGCGATGAGAAGTAACGCGCGGCGGTAAAGTTCTGCGCTTCATCAGCAGATAACACCGGACGAGAGGATGTTCCAGGTGCGGCCTGATCAGATGGCCGTTGATCCGCAGGCGTTGAGCTGCACGCCGTCAGTGTCACGCCAAAAGCCAATGCCAGCGCCAGACGAGAAACCGATAAAATGTTCATGTTGCTCCAGGCTAATTAAGTGAATGTGAATCCTGTAAAAGCAGCCTTTTTATACTATGTTGAGCGAAACGGGAAGATATACTGACAAAAATCGCCTGTTTTTTTGGCGACTTAGGTGTGCGGAAGACGATGGTGGGATTTCTGAGTAAGAATAGCCTCATCATAACGACAGCATCATTGTGCCGCTCTACGGTCGTGCGCCATCCTGCTACCCTTTAAAACGCTTTTTTATGCGTCAAATTCGTGACTAAATCGGTGATGCTCAACACTAACGTAGAACGCACCATCTGCTGATAGCGTTGCTCTTGCATGGTAATGAGTGATTCATCCACCACGTCCTCAGGCAGATGCAACGTCGGCTGCGGTGGCAGCGCCGTCATGCAGTGCAGCATGCTGATGGGCCCCAGAATTTCATCATCGGTAAAGCTGTAGATCTTATTTTCATTAAGCAATTCACCGTTGAGCGCCACCAGAAGCTCGACGTCTTCATATTTATCGCGGCTAATGACGCCGAGCGCATAAATCAGTTTCAGGCGCACCGACAAATTTGCCAGCGGCCCCGTGCCCTCCAGCAGCGGCTCTACCGCGTATTTCACGGCATAGTCGTCTTTACGAAAGGCTTGCAGAATCAGGAGATCCACCGCTTCCGCGAGCAACCCCACGGCAGTCTGAATGAAGCCGGTGAGCGTTTGCCGCGCGTTTAATCGCTCTAAAATTCGATTTTCAACGGCCTGATTTTTATAAAGATCGGATTCGTCCATTGGGGTCATCATCGTGGCTTCATATTCCGGTGCCCGCGGCTTTGCGGGCGCAGGCGCTTTTGGATGATGCTCATTTATCTCTGTTTGCGCGGCTAAGCGCAGGCGATTGTGTTTCATCTCATCATTCCTATCTGGCGCTACCGGAGAGCGGCAGCGCCAACCACATGGGTGGCATCATGCCTTGCGTTGCATGGCGTTATACACATTCGCTATCTGTGCGACAAGTTTTGGCTGGTCGTTCAGGCCACAAACCTGAACAACGGTATCCGTGACGCCATGTTCGCGCAATAAAGCGGCCATTTCTTGCGCCTGCGGGTCATTCTCGCTGCGATAGCGTAATGCGGCCGCAATGCCTATCACCAGATTTGCGTGGGGGAGGCCATACTCAAGCGTTCCGCGCAGTGGCTTAATTAAGCGATCGCCTTCGCTTAACTTACGCAGCGGCTGGCGACCCACGCGTTCAACGTCGTCATGCAAATACGGATTCTCAAAGCGGGTAAGAATTTTGTTGATATACGCCGCATGCTGGGCTGCATCAAAACCGTAGCGCTGAATGAGCACCTCGCCGCTTTCGCTCATCGCACCTTGTACCACTTCACGAATTGCCGGATCGAGAATGGCATCGCGAATGGTTTGATGCCCCGCCAATTGTCCAAGATAAGCGGTAATGGCATGACCGGTGTTAAGCGTAAAGAGCTTACGCTCAATGTAGGCCATCAGATTCGAGGTGGGCTCCATCCCGGCAATCTCTGGCAACTGGCCTTTGAACTGGGTGCTGTCAACAATCCACTCGCTAAAGGTTTCCACCGTCACGTCCAGAGGATCGTCGTTCGCCGCAAGGCTGGGTGGAACAATGCGATCGACGGCGGAATCGACAAAGCCTACATGTGCTTCAACCCAGGCATGAAGTTCAGAAGGAACGGCCTCCAGTACATGATTTTTAAGCTGACTGGTGCCGCGCACCATATTTTCACAGGCGATGATATTCATCGGCCGGTCGTTACCGCTGGCATGACGGGCAATCAGCCCGAGGGCCAGCGTATTGGCGATTTTGCTCAAGACCTGAGGGCCGACGGCGGTGGTTATCATATCCGCCTCGGCAATCTGTTGAATGGCATCAGGGCTATTGCTGTTGATGGCTCGGATATGACTGACCTGCTCCACGCGGGCGTTTTCCCCTACCACGTTGACCAGATAGCGCTGCTGATGGGCCAGCTGATCGATTAACGGCTGATTGACATCGGCAAAGGTGACTTCAGCCTTTGCATCCGCCAGCAGTTTGCCAATAAAACCGCGACCGATATTACCTGCGCCAAAATGTATTGCTTTCATAAAATGCACTCCAAAAAAGACTATCCGTATCGGGGGCGGGTCGCCCGCACAACCCTTATGCCGCTTGCTCGCCTGACAGAATCTGCAGGATTTCCTGGACGCTGGTGGTTTGCGTCAGACGTTCAATAACGTCTTTATCATCCAGCGCGTTGGCGAGGCGGGCGATAACCTGTACGTGCTCGTTATTACGGGCAGCAATGCCGATAACCAGCCGGGCAATATCATCCGGCTCATCGCCGAATCGCACGCCCTGCGGGTACTGGCAAATGACAATCCCGGTGTGAAGTACGCGGTCTTTGGCCTCTACGGTGCCGTGTGGAACGGCGATAGACTCTCCCAGATAGGTGGTGGTTAGCGCTTCTCGCGCCAGCATGGCGTCAATGTAGTCCGGTTCAACGTAGCCGCCAGCGACCAGCATCTCACCGGCAAAGCGAATGGCCTGCGCTTTGTTGTCTGCGGTTAAGTTAAGGAAAATATTGTCGGCGCTCAGCTTGAACAGATTCTCATCACGCTCACTGGCGTCAAATGCCTCGTCGTTGGCGGCAATGATCGTTTGGTTAATCAGTCGATTATCGTTCGCGGCCGGCGGCAGTTTTGCCACCATCAGGCGGGTGGTTAAATCGGTATACAGCCCGCTATCGAGGAAATTACTCAGCGAAATATGCATCGCGTGAGGCGCATGACGCATGGCACGTTCCGTTAAGTCCTGGTGCGTAATCACCAGATCAACATCTTCAGGCAGGCTGTTAATCGCGCAGTTGCTCACTGAAATATGCGTCAGACCGGCATCTTTGACTTTTTTGCGCAGCACGCCTGCACCCAGCGCGCTCGACCCCATACCCGCGTCACAGGCAACAATAATCTTGCGTACATGTTGCATATCTTTGGACAAATCGAGCGCCGGTGCCGGCTGCTCGCCGGACGGTTTGCCCGCGGATTTAGACTGCTGCTTCATTGCCTGCATGCGGCGAGTGGCTTCAGACAGGCCGTTGCTCTCCTCGTCGCCGACGCGTACGCGTTTAAGCAACATTGAAGCGGTAAGGAAGGAGACCAGCGTAGAGGCCATAATCGATAATGCCACGCCAATTAATGAAGCTTTCGGCGTCATCAACAGGACCGCAAAGATGGAACCCGGTGAGGCAGGGGAGACCAGACCTGCATTAAACAGGGTCAGGGTAAAGACGCCGGTCATGCCACCCAGAATCACCGCCAGAATTAAGCGAGGATTCATCAGCACATAAGGGAAGTAGATCTCGTGGATACCGCCGAAGAAGTGAATGATCGCCGCACCGCCCGCAGACTGTTTGGCGCTGCCTTTGCCGACGAACATATACGCTAACAGCACGCCCAGACCCGGGCCCGGGTTGGCTTCAATCAGGAAGAAAATTGACTTGCCGGTTTCCGTCGCCTGCTGAATGCCCAGCGGCGAGAAGATCCCGTGATTAATGGCATTGTTGAGGAACAGGATTTTTGCCGGTTCAACAAACACTGAGGTCAGCGGCAGCAGGTTATTTTGCACCATCACGTTGACCCCAGAGGCCAACACTTTCGACAGTATCTCAACCATTGGGCCAATCGCCATAAAGGCGAGCATCGCCAGCAGCATGCCGATAATCCCGGCCGAGAAGTTGTTCACCAGCATCTCAAAACCGCTTTTGATTTTACCGTCTACCCAGCGGTCGAAACGCTTAATCGCCCAACCGCCGAGCGGCCCGGCAATCATTGCGCCCATAAACATCGGCATATCTGCGCCGACGATAACGCCCATCGTGGTGATGGCGCCGACCACGCCGCCGCGCTCGCCGCCAATAAGACGACCCCCGGTGTAGCCGATAAGCAGCGGCAGCAAATAGGTGATCATCGGGCCAACCAGCTTGGCTAACGTTTCATTAGGCAGCCAGCCTGTTGGAATAAATAATGCGGTAATCAAACCCCAGGCAATGAATGCGCCAATATTGGGCATCACCATATTGCTGAGAAAACGGCCAAAATTCTGTACCTTGACCTTGATATCTGGTGATAACATAAAACACCCCTCGTGGTGCGCGTAAAGACGTTACGCGTCGTCATAGTTGTGATGGTTTCGCCAAAAACCATCCAGTCGTTCTGTATGCAAAATCGACTCTATCACGCCGTTTTCATCTCGCGTACTCGAGGGGGATTTGTGATGATGATCACTCTACCTACCCCCGAATTCGACTCTTTCTAGTGATACTGATCACATAAAGAGGTGTAATTTGGCTACAAAGTTAAAAAATCGCCTCCATCGACGGTTTTTTTGTGAAGTAAATCACCTTTGTTTTTTGCTTCTTTGTTTTTAAATTGTGACGCCATTCACAAGATGTTTTTCGCCTCGTCTTACTTCACCTCTTTTTCGCCGTCCGCCGCGTTTTTTACGTCATAAAATTACAACCACCCGATCGCCAGACGCAAAAAAGCCCCGCAAAGTTTCCCTTGCAGGGCTTAATGATAAGAAGGGGATTAGCTAAAAAGTGCGGTAATTGATGCGCTCGCCAGCGAGTGGAAGTGCACGTTAAAGCCCACCATCGCGCCGCTTGCACCCTCATCAACGTCGATTTTGTCGACATCCAGCGCATGCACGGTAAAGATATAACGGTGGGTTTCGCCTTTTGGCGGTGCCGCGCCGCCGTAACCGGCTTTGCCGAAATCGGTGCGGGTTTGTAGCGCGCCTGTCGGTAAATTCACGACGCCTGAGCCGCTACCGGTAGGCAATTCGCGGGTGTCGGCGGGAATATTCGCGACGATCCAATGCCACCAGCCTGAGCCGGTAGGCGCATCGGGATCGAAGCAGGTGACGACAAAGCTTTTGGTGCCGGTAGGCACATCGTCCCATGCCAGATGCGGAGAGAGGTTTTCGCCCTCATAGCCCATCCCGTTGAAAACCTGCTGCGCGGGGAGTTTTTCGCCATCACGCAGGTCGTGGCTGACTAATTTCATCGACTGCCTCCTTTGTTAATCCACTGATTAACAAAGGAGTGTAGCTTTTATTCAGCGCGATGGCTGCTGCTTATTGGATAAAAAATGTTTCCTCCTCGACCGCTAAACAGACCGCGCGGGTCAAACGCGTAAGCTGGGCTTTGCTAATGAGATAAGGTGGCATCAAATAAATCAGGCGGCCAAACGGTCGTACCCACACGCCTTGTTCGACGAAGAATCGCTGCAACTGTGCCATGTTGACCGGATAGCGGGTTTCAACCACGCCGATAGCGCCCAGGACACGCACGTCGGCCACCAGCGGAGAATCCCCCGCCGGTGCCAGCTCGCGTTTTAACTGGCTTTCAATCGCCGCGACCTGGGTTTGCCATTCGCCGCTTTCCAGGATAGCGAGGCTTTCGGTGGCAACGGCGCAGGCCAGAGGATTGCCCATAAACGTCGGCCCGTGCATAAAGCAGCCCGCTTCGCCGTTGCTGATGGTTTCTGCCACTTCCCGGGTGGTGATGGTGGCCGACAGCGTCATGGTGCCGCCGGTCAACGCTTTCCCCAGACACAGAATATCGGCGCTGATCCCCGCATGATCGCAGGCAAAGAGCTTGCCGGTACGCCCAAAACCGGTGGCAATCTCGTCGGCAATCAACAAAATGCCTTCGCGGTCGCACATTTTGCGGATGCGTCTTAACCACTCTGGATGATACATCCGCATTCCGCCTGCACCCTGCACGATAGGCTCGAGGATCACCGCGGCAATTTCCCCGCGATGCGCCGCCATCAGCCGCGCAAACGTCACCATATCGTACTCATCAAATTCGCCATCAAAGCGGCTGTGCGGGGCAGGCGCGAACAGATTCTCCGGCAAATAGCCCTTCCACAAACTGTGCATGGAATTGTCCGGGTCGCACACCGACATCGCGCCAAAAGTATCGCCGTGGTAGCCGTTACGGAAGGTCAGAAAACGCTGACGGGACTCGCCTTTGGCCTGCCAGTACTGCAACGCCATTTTCATCGCCACTTCCACCGCCACGGACCCGGAATCGGCAAGGAATACGCACTCCAGCGGCTCCGGCGTCATGGCCACCAGTTTGCGGCACAAGGCCACGGCAGAAGGGTGGGTTATGCCGCCAAACATCACGTGCGACATCTGGTCGATTTGCGCTTTCATCGCCGCGTTGAGGCGAGGGTGGTTGTAACCGTGGATGGTGGCCCACCAGGACGACATCCCGTCAACCAGGCGTTCGCCGCCAGCAAGCTTAAGCTCGCAACCTTCAGCGGAAACCACTGGATACACCGGCAGCGGTGCGGTCATGGAGGTATAAGGGTGCCAGATGTGGCGCTGATCGAAGGTGAGATCGTCCATTTTCATAATCGACTTGTAAACCATTTTGAAAAGTTTTAGGTTTACGAGTGTAAACCGATCTGAAAATTAACAAAACCCCCGGAGAAGCCAATGGCTAACCCTTTACGTTGGACAATGTCGCAAGTCACCGCTCTTTTCGAAAAACCGCTGCTCGATTTACTGTTTGAAGCGCAGCAGATTCATCGTCAACATTTTGACCCTCAGCAGGTGCAGGTGAGTACGCTGCTGTCGATTAAAACCGGCGCCTGCCCGGAAGACTGCAAATACTGCCCGCAAAGCTCGCGCTACAAAACCGGGCTTGAGAGTGAACGCCTGATGGAAGTGGAGCAGGTGCTGGAATCTGCGCGCAAAGCGAAGCTCGCGGGTTCAACCCGATTCTGCATGGGCGCGGCGTGGAAAAACCCGCATGAGCGCGATATGCCCTACCTTGAGCAAATGGTGCAGGGCGTGAAAGAGATGGGCCTCGAAGCCTGCATGACGCTGGGTACGCTGTCCGATACTCAGGCGGAACGTCTGGCCTCGGCGGGGCTTGATTACTATAACCACAACCTCGACACCTCGCCGGAATTCTACGGCAATATCATCACCACCCGCAGTTACCAGGAACGTCTGGATACGCTGGGGAAAGTGCGCGATGCCGGGATTAAAGTCTGCTCCGGCGGCATTGTCGGATTGGGAGAAACCGTCACCGATCGTGCCGGTCTGCTGCTGCAATTAGCTAACCTGCCGACGCCGCCGGAAAGCGTGCCCATCAACATGCTGGTGAAGGTAAAAGGCACGCCGCTTGCGGATAACGACGATGTGGATGCGTTTGATTTTATTCGCACCATTGCGGTGGCGCGCATCATGATGCCGACCTCCTACGTGCGTTTGTCCGCCGGTCGTGAGCAGATGAACGAACAGACTCAGGCAATGTGCTTTATGGCCGGGGCAAACTCGGTGTTCTATGGCTGCAAACTGCTGACCACGCCGAACCCGGAAGAGGACAAAGATCTACAACTCTTCCGTAAGCTGGGGCTAAACCCGCAGCAGACCAGCGTGAGTCTCGGCGATAACGAGCAGCAGCAACGTCTGGAGCAGGTTCTCAAAACCCCGGACACCGAGGAATATTACAACGCGGCGGCGATATGAGCTGGCAAAGCCGAATTGAACATGCGGTAGCTGAACGCCGGGAGACGCAGGCGTTTCGCCAGCGTCAACCGCTGACGCTGGGCGCCGGGCGCTGGCTGGTGCGCGGTGAACGCCGATACCGCAATTTCTCCAGCAATGATTATCTCGGCTTAAGCCAGCATCCGCATGTGGTGCGCGCCTGGCAGCAGGGGGCCGAGCTGTATGGTGTGGGCGCGGGCGGCTCCGGGCATGTCACCGGCTATCACCAGGCTCATCAACGTCTGGAGGAGCAGCTTGCCGACTGGCTAGGCTACGATCGCGCCTTGCTGTTTATCTCGGGTTTCGCCGCCAATCAGGCGGTGATTGCCGCCCTCGCCGGCAGGGAAGACCGGATTGTTGCCGACCGTCTGAGCCACGCATCGTTACTGGAAGCGGCAGCGCAGAGCCCGGCCCAGCTACGTCGCTTCCAGCATAATGACAGCCAGCATCTTGCCCGCCTGCTCGGCGCGCCCGTTGGCGGCCAGCAGCTGGTGGTGACGGAAGGGGTGTTCAGCATGGACGGTGACCGCGCGCCGCTGGCCGATATTGCCCGCGTCACGCGAGAAGCTGAAGGCTGGCTGATGGTTGACGACGCGCACGGTATTGGCGTTGAGGGCGAAAATGGCCGGGGGAGCTGCCAGCAGCAGGGCATACATCCTGAACTGCTGATCGTTACCTTTGGTAAGGCCTTTGGTCTGAGCGGGGCGGCGGTGCTATGCAGCCACGATGTTGCCGACTACCTGGTGCAATTCGCCCGGCATCTGATTTACAGCACCGCCATGCCGCCCGCTCAGGCGGTGGCATTACAGGCGGCGCTGGGCGTTATTCAAAGCGATGACGGGCAGCAACGGCGCGAGATACTAGCCCAGCACGTGGCTGATTTTCGCCGGGGAGCCCGCGGGCTGGACTATCCTCTGACCGACTCGGAAAGCGCCATTCAGCCGCTGATTATTGGTGATAACCAGCGCACGCTGCAACTGGCCGACCGGCTGCGCGAGCAGGGTTGCTGGGTCACCGCCATCCGCCCGCCGACCGTTCCTGTCGGGACTGCACGTTTGCGTCTGACGCTGACCGCCGCGCACCAGCCGGAAGATATCGCCCATTTGCTGGAGGTGCTGAATGGCGAACGTGGATAAGCAGGCCGTCGCCGCCGCATTTGGGCGCGCGGCGGCCCATTATCATCAGCATGATGAGCTGCAACGCTTAAGCGCCGCGCATCTTCTGGCCCAGCTTCCTGCACAGACATTTGCCCGCGTGCTGGATGCAGGCTGCGGGCCTGGCAGCTACAGCCGCTACTGGCGAAGCCAGGGGAGTCACGTGACGGCGCTGGATCTCTCCCATGAAATGCTGCAACACGCGCGGGAACATCAGTCGGCAGACCGCTATTTGCAGGCCGATATCGAAGATATCCCGCCACTGGAAAGCGATTTTGAACTGGTGTGGAGCAATCTGGCCGTGCAGTGGTGCAGCGACATCCGCGTGGCCCTCGACGGTCTTTATCGGCAGCTTAGCCCCGGCGGGATATTAGCGTTTACCACGCTTACCGCAGGGTCTTTACCGGAACTTAACCGGGCCTGGCAGGCCGTGGATCATCACCCGCACGCCAATCGTTTTCTGCCCGAACAGACGCTGCGTGAAGCCCTGGCGCCGTATCGTCATCGCGCCACGGTCACTACCCATACGTTAGCGTTTCCCGATGCCTTAAGCGCAATGCGCTCGCTCAAGGGAATTGGTGCGACGCATCTTCATCAAGGGCGCAGTAGCCGGACGCTGACGCGCGGAAGACTGCAACAGCTTCAGCTAGCATGGCCATCGCAGGCGGGAGAATGCCCTTTGACTTACCATCTTTTTACAGGAGTGATCGCGCGTGATTGAACGCTACTATGTTACCGGAACCGATACGGAAGTAGGGAAAACCGTCGCCAGTACCGCATTGCTACAGGCAGCGCGTTTACTCGGGCGTCGTACCGCAGGCTACAAGCCGGTGGCGTCAGGCAGCGAGATGACCCCGGACGGGTTGCGCAACAGCGACGCCCTGGCGCTACAGCGTAACAGCGTGGTGCCGCTGGGCTATGCAGCGGTGAACCCGTATACCTTCGCTGAACCCACCTCTCCGCATATCGTCAGCGCTGATGAACTGCGTCCGATTGAGGCCCGCGTCCTCTCAGCGGGCTTGCGCAAGCTGGAGGCTCAGGCTGACTGGGTGCTCGTCGAAGGGGCGGGTGGCTGGTATACGCCGCTTTCGCCGACGTTGACGCTGGCGGACTGGGTGAAGGGGGAACAACTGCCGGTGATTCTGGTGGTCGGCGTGAAACTTGGCTGCATCAACCATGCGGTGCTGACGGCTCAGGCCGTACAGCAAGCGGGATTGAGGCTGGCGGGCTGGATTGCCAATGATGTCACCCCGCCAGGACGTCGGCACGCGGAGTATCTCTCTACGCTAAAACGGATGATCCCAGCCCCTATGCTCGGTGAAATTCCCTGGCTTGGCGATGAGATTACCGATAAGCCACTGGGTCAATATCTCGACCTGAGCATCCTGTAACCCTCTTTAATGACCCGCTGAAAGTCCTCAGCGGGTTATCTTCATTCGTAACTGAAACGCCGTAAAAAACGTAAGGGAATCATGTCTGTTATCGCCAGATAAAGAGGCGACATTTCGCTGATACATATCAAAATCGAGAGTAAAATATTTTTTTGCATCAGCATTGACAGGATGTTGCGCAAATCGCCGGGTGGCGGGGGATACGGGCTGGAGGTAGTTATCCACTATTCCTGTGGATAACCCTGTGTATTAGGGTTAGAAAACTCGCGGTGAACGAGAGAGCATGCGGCTTTCGCCCGAATTGGTGTGAAACGCGTCTTTTGTCTGTTTTCTTTAAATATCAATAAGATAAATAAAAGCAATGGCGTCATAAAAAGTGCAGGTGATTGCCATAAAACTTTCATGACCTATATTGACAAATGTTAAAAGGGAAAATGTTCTGGGGATAACCTTATCTGGTGGCGGTTTTATCTGCCCGGTCGTTAAATTTCACCGATTCTTGCGGGTTATCTGCGCAGCCTGGCGAAATACGATAATGCACAACTGTGTTTATATCCAGTATTTTTTATTGGCAAATATGCGAGGGGCGAGTAGAATTAATCTCCAGCCCGGCCATCAGTCATCAGGTAGCGTTGTCAATGAGTAAACCCTTTAAGTTACATTCCGCGTTTAGTCCTTCTGGCGACCAGCCGGTTGCCATTTCACGTCTGAAAGAGGGGCTGGAAGACGGTCTGGCGCATCAGACCCTGCTTGGCGTGACCGGTTCAGGGAAAACCTTTACCGTGGCTAACGTCATCGCTGACCTCCAGCGTCCCACCATGGTACTGGCACCGAATAAAACGCTGGCGGCGCAGTTGTACGGTGAAATGAAAGCGTTCTTCCCGGAAAACGCGGTGGAGTACTTTGTCTCTTACTACGACTATTATCAGCCGGAAGCTTACGTTCCCAGCTCCGATACCTTTATCGAAAAAGACTCCGCGGTGAATGAGCACATCGACCAGATGCGCCTGTCCGCCACTAAAGCGCTGCTTGAGCGGCGCGACGTTATCGTGGTGGCGTCGGTATCGGCCATCTACGGTCTGGGCGACCCTGACCTGTATTTGAAAATGATGCTGCACCTGACGGTGGGCACCATTATCGATCAGCGCTCCATTCTGCGTAGGCTTGCAGATTTGCAGTACACCCGTAACGATCAGGCGTTTCAGCGCGGGACATTCCGTGTGCGCGGTGAAGTCATTGATATCTTCCCCGCAGAATCGGACGATCTGGCGCTTCGCGTTGAGCTGTTTGACGAAGAGGTTGAGCGGCTGTCACTGTTCGACCCGCTAACCGGTCACGTCGAAACCACGCTCCAGCGCTATACGGTTTACCCGAAAAGCCACTACGTTACCCCGCGCGAGCGTATCGTACAGGCGATGGAAGAAATCAAAGTTGAACTGGCTGAACGACGCAAGGTGTTATTGGCAAACAATAAGCTGCTCGAAGAGCAACGCATTAGCCAGCGAACCCAGTTTGACCTCGAAATGATGAATGAGCTGGGCTACTGCTCGGGCATTGAAAACTACTCGCGTTTCCTTTCGGGGCGTGGGCCGGGCGAGCCACCGCCGACGCTATTTGACTACCTGCCGGCTGACGGTCTGCTGGTGGTGGACGAATCCCACGTGACGATCCCTCAAATCGGCGGCATGTACCGTGGCGACCGGGCGCGTAAAGAGACGCTGGTCGAGTATGGTTTCCGTCTGCCGTCTGCGCTGGATAACCGTCCGCTGAAATTTGAAGAGTTTGAAGCGCTGGCACCGCAGACGATTTATGTCTCCGCGACGCCGGGCAACTATGAGCTGGAAAAATCTGGCGGCGAGGTAATCGACCAGGTCGTTCGCCCTACCGGGTTGCTTGACCCGATTATCGAAGTGCGTCCGGTCGGCACGCAGGTTGACGATCTGTTATCCGAAATTCGCAAGCGCGCGGTGATTAACGAACGAGTGCTGGTCACCACGCTCACCAAACGTATGGCGGAAGACCTGACGGATTATCTTGAAGAACACGGAGAACGGGTGCGTTATCTGCACTCTGATATCGACACCGTCGAGCGTATGGAGATCATACGCGATCTGCGTCTGGGCGAATTCGACGTGCTGGTGGGAATCAACTTGCTGCGTGAAGGGTTGGATATGCCGGAAGTTTCGCTGGTGGCAATTCTTGACGCCGACAAAGAGGGCTTCCTGCGTTCTGAACGTTCGTTGATTCAGACTATTGGTCGTGCCGCGCGTAACATTAACGGCAAGGCGATACTGTACGGAGACAAAATCACCGCGTCGATGGCCAAAGCCATCGGTGAAACCGAGCGTCGCCGTGAGAAGCAGCATCAGTACAACGTCGAGCACGGCATTGTGCCGCAGGGCCTGGTCAAAGACGTCGTTGATATTCTGTCGATGGGTGAGGGGCTGGCGAAGACCAAAGCAAAAGGCCGCGGTAAGTCACGTGGCGCATCGTCGGTGGTTGAAGCCGATGCACCGGTGCTGACGCCGAAAGCGTTGCAGCAGCAAATCCAGGTCGTGGAGGCGCAAATGATGAAACATGCGCAAAACCTCGAGTTTGAAGAAGCGGCAGAAGCCCGCGACCGGCTGCACAAGCTCCGCGAGTTGTTTATCGCCACGTCATAATGACGGCACCCTCGGTATGACCCGGCGCTAACCCCGGCGTCACTACGTTCGGCCGGGCTACCGTCCCGTAGCACGGGCAAGGCGCCAGCCGCCCCCGTGATAGCTCGGTGCCACCCCCAGCGTCACTGCGTTCGGCCGGGCTACCGTCCTGTAGCCCGGGCAAGGCGCAAGCCGCCCCCGTGATAGCTCGGTGCTACCCCCGGCGTCACTGCGTTCGGCCGGGCTACCGTCCCGTAGCCCGGGCAAGGCGCAAGCCGCCCCCGGGATAGCTCGGTGCCACCCCCGGCGTCACTCCGTTCGGCCGGGCTACCGTCCTGTAGCCCGGCCAAGGCGCAAGCCGCCCCCGGGATAGCTCAGTGTCACCCCCGGCGTCACTCCGTTCGGCCGGGCTACCGTCCCGTAGCACGGGCAAGGCGTAAGCCGCCCCCGTGATAGCTCGGTGCCACCCCCGGCGTCACTGCGTTCGGCCGGGCTACCGTCCCGTAGCCCGGGCAAGGCGCAAGCCGCCCCCGGGATAGCTCGGTGTCACCCCGGCGTCACTGCGTTCGGCCGGGCTACCCTCCCGTAGCCCGGGCAAGGCGCAAGCCGCCCCCGGGATAGCTCGGTGCCACCCCCGGCGTCACTCCGTTCGGCCAGGCTACCCTCCCGTAGCCCGGGCAAGGCGCAAGCCGCCCCCGGGATGGCTTAGCGCGGATATTGGCGAGAAATGCGAACGGCGTCACTCTCAGGAGACGCCAGCCTTAATGTTCACTTAATAAACTGCGCTCATACTATCCTTAAAATAAATAAGGATCGCGCTATGTTCCCTCTCAATACCCAGCAACTGTTTACCGTCACTCTCTCCATTGCCATTGTCGTCGGTTTTGTCTGCCAGTGGATAATGACGTTCTGACGCGCATTAATGCTTAGGCGACTGAAACTCCACCCATGCCCGGGTGCCGTTTTCGTTCTCGCGATTTTGCAAGAAGAATGCCGCTTCATGAAGCTGGGCGATACGCGTCACGATGCTGAGCCCGAGACCAATCCCCCCATAACGACTGTCCATGCGCACAAACGCCTGGCTTAACTCACCCACTTTCGACTCATCAATCCCCGGCCCCTCATCCTCAACCACTAACATTGGTCGTGATGCGGACACAAGCGACAGCGTAATCGTCGAGTTCTCCGGGCTGTATCGATGCGCATTCTCCAGCAAATTACGCACCAGCAGACGCAGCAAGGTCGCATCACCGGAAACGGTCAATGCCGACGGCGGATGGTGAATAACCAGCTTTTGCGCTCGCGCACCCAGCATAGTTTCAAGCTCAGTGCGTATTGGCTCAATGACATCACTCAGCAGATTCACCTGCTGATAGCTACCTGCCGAAAATGACTGGCCCACGCGCGCTAAAAGCAGCAGCTGCGCAACGCTCTCAGTCATCTGATCGATGCGCTGTACCAGCGGCGCCAGATTCAAGTGCTGCGTCTTTTCCAGCAGTTCCAGATGGAGTTTTAAACCCGCCAGCGGCGTCCGCAGTTCATGGGCGACATCGGCGGTAAACAGACGCTCGCGATCGAGGGTCTGCGTCAGATTCAGCACCAGCTGGTTAATGGCGTTGGTCACAGCCTCCACCTCAACCGTCGTCTGTTGCAGAAAGATGGGCTGCAAATTTCCCGGCGTACGGGTATCGAGCTCTTTTTGCAGGTCGGCGAGCGGGCGCGTAATGCTTTTTACCGCCTGCAAGCACAGATACAACGCCAGCGAGATAATCACCAGGCTTGGCAACAGCAGGCTGGCAATTGCCTCTCGCACTTCATGCTGAATATGCTTAGCATTATTGTGATTGTTTATCAGCATCGCGACTTCCAGCTCGATCTGCTCTTTGCTTTCATGCCAGAGCCAGAACACGCTGATAAGCTGGAAAAACACCAGAATCAAGCCGATGGCGAGCAGCAGCTGATGACGCATCGGCCATTTGCGAACGGAAAATAATGCCATCGCTTAGTCTGCCTTGCAGGAGTTAACCAACTGATAACCAAAGCCGCGCACGGTACGGATACGGGCTTTCCCCACTTTATCGCGCAGATTGTGAATATGGACTTCCAGCGTATTGGTCGCCGGTTCGTTATCCCAGTTGTAGATATCGTTGTAGAGAATCTCACGGTGTACCGGACTACCTGCTTTAAGCATCAGGCGTGAAAGCAGGGCGTATTCTTTGGGCGTCAGCTCCAGAATCTCACCGTCCAGCCATACCTGGCGGCGCGTCACGTTAAGACGCAGATTCTCCACCGTGACTTCGTTATCGCCCTGATTGAGATTACGACGCAGCAGCGCGCGAATGCGGGCGTTAAGCTCCTCTAACGCAAACGGCTTCACCAGATAATCGTCGGCGCCGGTATCCAGACCGCTCACGCGATCCTCAAGGGTGTCACGGGCGGTCAGAATAAGCACTGGCGTGCTCATTTTTTCCTGGCGCATGCGGTTTAGAAAATGCAATCCGTCTTCATCTGGCAAACCTAAATCCAGCACGACCAGACTGTAGTGCCCGTTAGCCAGACTCAGCGCCGCCTGCTGCGCCGTCTCGACGCCATCGCACGCGTATCCTTCACTCTGCATGGCCAGAATCAGCCCCTGTAATAGCAGCGTGTCATCTTCAACGACTAATATTTTCATCCGTTTGCCTCTATTTACACGTGGCTAATATATCGTCTGCGGCACGATATTCCTGTGTTTCTACGCCGGTCATACCCAGCATTGTAGAGAACAGATTGTCCTGCGAGTAGTCATTTTCTTTGGCCTTTTTTTGCAGACAGGCGTAATTCACGTTATAGCGTTTTTGATAATCATCGGATAACCATAACAGCATTGGCACATGTTTCTGCGTTTCTGGCGCAATGGCATAAGGCAACCCGTGCAAATAAACCCCGTTCTCACCCAATGACTCGCCGTGGTCGGAAAGATAAACCAGACTGGTGGTGAATTTATCTTGTTTGGATTGCAGCAGCTTAATGGCTTTATCGACAATATAGTCAACGTACAAAATCGTATTATCGTAGCTATTTTTGAGCTGTTCCTGAGTACAGGATTGTATTTCGCTGGTATCACAGGTTGGCGTAAAGCGACGGAACGCTGGTGGATAACGGTTGTAATACGTTGGGCCGTGGCTGCCAATTGTATGCAGAACAATCACGCCGTCACCTTGCATATTATCGATGGTCTGCTCCAGACCGTGGAACAGCACCTCGTCGTAACATTCGCCGTTAATACATTCGCCGGGCAGTTTTAAATCGGTGACATCCTGATGCGGTACGCGGTCACAGGCCCCTTTACAGCCGCCGTCATTATCATTCCACTGCACCTGAATCCCCGCGCGCTGGATAATATCGAGCAAACCTTCCTGATGGTGGGCGAGCGACTCATCGTAGCCGGTACGCGGCATATTCGAGAACATGCAGGGAACCGAAACGGCGGTGGCCGTACCGCAGGAGGCTGTTTTCGGGAAATAGACCACGTTATCTTTGGCGAGTAACGGGTTAGTTTCACGGTCGTAACCCCCCAGTGAGAAATTGGCGGCGCGTGAAGTTTCACCCACGATTAAAATCGTCAGATTTTTGCGCGGGCCATTTTTCATCGCCGCGTTTTGTTTCGCGTCTTCACCAATTTTAACTAACGGTAAATTGTCCATCTTATGGTGAAAATACCAGGAGTTTATAGCCACAATACTGTTTGACGGATTTAAGGACTTCACCAGCTCCTTATTATTGCGAAACAGCGAGGCGTAATCTTTATAAAATAATGCAGCGACCAGCAAAATTAAGACGGCGGAGACAACCAGCGTCATTGCGCGAGTCAACGTCCCGCGCCACAGATTTGCTGACGGTTTGATTTTTATCCACCACGCCAGCGCAATAAACAGCAGCGCAGTGAATCCCAGTACTACGACCATCTGGCCCGAGAGTAGGGCATAGCTTTCAGCGGAGGTGGTATCTAGAATATTGGTGACCATTGATCGGTCAACAATGATGCCGAAATTCATCATGAAATACTGAGCGCAGGCGCTCAGCAGAATAAACAGCGTGGCGACGAGTTTTTCAAGACGAATAAAAGAGGCCAGCGTCAGAAATATTGCCATCACTGAAAATGCCACCACCGGCATGCTGATAAACACCAGCATGTTATGCACGCTATCTACGGGCAACAGGGTGAAGGCCTGACGATAGAAAACGATATTCAGGGCCAGGGCAATATAGAGTGCGAACAACACGATGTACGTTAAGCGACTAACGGTCGGGCGATAGCGTGACAGGCGAAGCATAGCGATGGACTCAGTAATGATGATGTTCGCTATACTGCCTGAGCTTTTTTAAGACAACCTTAAGATTTTAAGGTTGCTCAACCAAATGCCTGAAGTGCTTCCTCAAGCGCCGCACGCAGAAGAGCGCGGTCGTGGCGATAGGGAATATCATCAGCTTCCAGTGGCTGCTGGACCACCACTTTACACTGCACATGGCTAGCGTCGACTTTCGGCCCGACAACCACCGCGTCAATCACCGCTTTGCCGATATAGTGCTCCAGCAGCCCAATGCGTGTTTCAATGCTGAGATCGCCCGCCGGGCTGTGCTCACGGCCAAGATTATCAATGTAGACCATTGGCGCAGGCGTGCGGCGCATTGCCTGGGCAATATCGGGCAGCAGCAGAATCGGTAACAGGCTGGTGTAGAAACTGCCCGGGCCGATGAGAATTAAATCGGCCTCGGCGATGGCTTCCACGGCTTCACGCGTCGCTGAAACTTGCGGCGTTAACATTAATGTTTGCGGCGGCAGTTTAAGTTGATCGATATTCACTTCACCGTAGATTTCATGCCCCTCGCTGTCGATTGCCATTAAATCTACCGGCTGTTCGGACATTGGAATCAGGGATGCTTCCACTTTTAGCAGGTTTCTAATGAGATTGATGGCCTCTAAGGGTCTGATACTCAGGTTGTCTAAGGCCTTTAACATCAGATTTCCGAGGTTATGCCCGGAAAGTTCGCCATTACCGCCAAAACGATACTCAAACATTGTCGAAGCAACGCTGGGTTCGGTAATTAATTGATTCAGGCAGTTGCGCATGTCCCCCCAGGCAATGCCCCCTTCCGAACGACGAATTCGTCCGGTAGAGCCGCCATTGTCGGTGGTGGTGACGATGCCGGTCAGGCGTGAACCGAGTGATGACAGGGATGACATGACGCGTCCAAGTCCATGTCCACCGCCCAGTGCGACAACGCGGTCAAGATCGGCAAAAGTGCGATTGCGCATACAACTTCCTTATAGTGAAAAACGTGCCTACATTAGCCTAACTACCCCTAAAAGACGATGCTCTCTCGCGGTCAAAATGACGTATATCAATGCAAAAAGGAGATTTTTACGTATTCTGTACGGAAAATGCAGGATAACACCGCTATATATAACTTTATACAGCGTAAGCGAGAATGGCGAAATTGTTTTTCTCGCGCTACTATTCGGCATAACCTGGTTTAGTTTTTAAGACTAAACAACACACTCTAGCCTCTGCGCCTAAGTTGAAAAATACGGCGTTTTGGCCGCGGCAGATTCTTGTCGCCAGGGCGAAGGAAGAAATGATCTCGCCTCCCGTATTTGGAAAGGTGTCTATGGCTTCACAACTCACTGATGCGTTTGCGCGCAGATTTTTCTATCTGCGTTTGTCGATTACCGACGTTTGCAATTTCCGCTGCACCTACTGCCTGCCTGATGGCTATCAGCCCAATGGGGTGACCAACAAAGGATTTCTGTCGCTTGACGAAATTCGCCGGGTTACGCGCGCCTTTTCGGCCCTGGGGACGGAAAAAGTCCGCCTGACCGGCGGTGAGCCATCTTTACGTCGTGATTTTACCGACGTCATTGCCGCCGTGAAAGAAAACGCCGCTATCCGTCAGATTGCCGTCACCACCAACGGTTACCGAATGGCGCGTGATGTCGCCGCCTGGCGTGATGCTGGTCTGACGGCGTTAAACGTCAGCCTGGACAGTCTGGACGCGCGTCAGTTTCACGCGATTACCGGTCAGGATAAATTCCGCCAGGTGATGGACGGCATCGATGCCGCCTTTAGCGCAGGCTTTGATAAAGTGAAGGTCAACACCGTGCTGATGCGCGATGTAAACCATCACCAGCTCGACACCTTTCTGGCGTGGATCAAACCGCGCCGCATTCAACTCCGCTTTATTGAATTGATGGAAACCGGCGACAGTAGCGAACTGTTCCGCAAACACCATATCTCCGGCATGGTGCTGCGCGATCAACTGCTTAAGCGTGGCTGGATCCATCAAATCCGTCAGCGCAGCGACGGCCCGGCGCAGGTCTTTTGCCACCCCGATTATGAAGGGGAAATCGGTTTAATTATGCCGTACGAAAAAGACTTCTGCGCGAGCTGTAACCGTCTGCGCGTATCGTCCGTTGGGAAGCTGCACCTGTGCCTGTTTGGCGACGGCGGCGTTGATCTGCGTGAACTGCTGGCGGAAGACGCTCAGCAGCAGGCGCTGGAAGAGCGCATTGCTGAAGCCTTAACCCATAAAAAGCAGACCCACTTTCTGCATCAGGGCGATACCGGAATTACCCAGAATTTATCCTATATTGGTGGATGATTCGTCATCAAGGAGCTATCAAATGAGTCAGGTGAGCGCTGAATTTATCCCGACACGCATTGCTATTCTCACTGTTTCAAATCGTCGCGGCGAAGAGGATGACACTTCCGGTCATTTCCTGCGCGACTCCGCCCTGGAAGCTGGGCATCAGGTCGTCGACAAAGCTATCGTTAAAGAAAATCGTTACCAGATTCGTGCCCAGGTCTCCGCGTGGATTGCCCGCGATGACGTGCAGGTGGTGCTTATCACCGGCGGCACCGGGTTGACCGATGGCGACCAGGCCCCTGAAGCGTTACTGCCGCTGTTTGACCGCGAAATTGAAGGCTTTGGCGAAGTGTTCCGCATGCTCTCCTTTGAAGAAATTGGCACTGCTACGCTGCAATCGCGCGCAGTGGCGGGGATGGCAAACCGCACGTTGATTTTTGCCATGCCGGGCTCAACCAAAGCCTGTCGCACCGCGTGGGATAATATTATTGCCCCGCAGCTGGATGCCCGTACGCGTCCATGTAACTTCCACCCTCATCTGAAGAAATAAAACCATGTCGCAACTGACCCATATTAACGCGGCGGGTGAAGCTCATATGGTGGATGTCTCTGCCAAAGCGGAAACCGTTCGTGAAGCGCGCGCCGAAGCGTTCGTCACCATGCTGCCAGAAACCCTGTCGATGATTATCGAAGGTAGCCACCACAAAGGCGATGTGTTTGCCACCGCGCGTATTGCTGGCATTCAGGCCGCGAAACGTACCTGGGAGTTGATCCCGCTGTGTCACCCGCTGATGCTGAGCAAAGTGGAAGTCAATTTGCTGGCTGAACCGCAACACAACCGCGTTCGCATTGAATCGCTGTGCCGCCTGACCGGAAAAACCGGCGTGGAGATGGAAGCCCTGACCGCCGCGTCGGTCGCCGCGCTGACCATTTATGACATGTGTAAAGCGGTGCAAAAAGACATGGTTATCGGCCCGGTTCGCCTGTTGGCGAAAAGCGGCGGTAAATCCGGTGATTTCAAGGTGGATACTCATGATTAATGTGCTGTTTTTTGCTCAGGTTCGTGAGCTTGTCGGCACCGATTCGCTAGCGTTAGCCGCGGAATTTGCCACGGTAGAAGCGCTGCGCCAGCATTTAGTGGCGCAAGAAGGGCGTTGGGCGCTGGCGCTGGAAGAGGGCAAACTGCTGGCGGCGGTAAATCAGACGCTGGTGAGTTTCGACCACCCGGTGGCTGACGGTGATGAAGTCGCCTTTTTCCCGCCAGTTACTGGAGGTTGAGATGAGCGAAACGCGTATTATTGTCGGTCACCAGCCGTTTAGCGTAGGCGAGGAGTATCCTTGGCTTGCTGCCCGCGATGAAGACGGCGCGGTGGTGACCTTCACCGGTAAAGTGCGTAATCATAATCTCGGGGATAGCGTCAAAGCGCTGACCCTCGAACATTATCCCGGTATGACCGAAAAAGCGCTGGCTGAGATCGTCGATGCCGCGCGCGAACGCTGGCCGTTGGGCCGCGTGACCGTTATCCATCGTATTGGTGAGATGTGGCCCGGTGATGAGATTGTATTTGTCGGCGTCACCAGCGCGCATCGCAGCAGCGCCTTTGACGCGGGCGAATTTATCATGGACTATCTAAAGACCCGCGCCCCGTTCTGGAAACGCGAAGCCACGCCGGAAGGGGAACGTTGGGTAGACGCGCGCGACAGCGATAAGCAAGCAGCCGAACGCTGGTAGAGTACACTTACTTTAGGCTCTTTTAACTTCAGGAGAACGTCATGGAACGATTCCCTCGCTCTGGCTCTGATTCGATTGTGCAGGCCCGTTCAGGTCTACAAACGTATATGGCGCAGGTTTACGGCTGGATGACCTGCGGGCTTTTGCTGACCGCGTTTATCGCGTGGTATGCGGCTAATACGCCTGCGGTGATGATGTTTGTTTTCTCCAGCAAAATCACCTTCTTTGGGCTGATTATTGCGCAACTGGCGTTGGTATTCGTGCTCTCAGGTATGGTGCAACGTCTTAGCGCCGGTGTGGCGACAACGCTGTTTATGCTGTATTCGGCGCTCACTGGGTTGACGCTCTCCAGCATTTTTATCGTCTATACCTACTCATCCATCGCCAGCACCTTCGTCGTGACCGGCGGTATGTTTGGCATCATGAGCCTCTACGGCTACACCACCAAACGTGATCTCAGCGGCTTTGGCAATATGCTGTTTATGGCGCTAATTGGTATCGTACTGGCGTCGCTTGTGAACTTCTGGCTGAAAAGCACCGCGCTGATGTGGGCGATTACCTACATCGGGGTTATCGTATTTGTTGGCCTGACCGCCTACGACACGCAGAAACTGAAAAATATCGGTGAACAAATTGATGTCCGTGATTCATCAAACCTGCGCAAATACGCCATTCTCGGCGCGCTGACGCTGTATCTCGACTTCATCAACCTGTTCCTGATGCTGCTGCGCATCTTCGGTAACCGCCGCTAAACCCGTAGGCCGGATAAGGCGACGCCGCCATCCGGCAACCTGTTCTGGTGTGCCTGATGGCGCTACGCTTATCAGGCACACCGGACGAATAATATCCCGGCCATTCGCCCTGATGCTGGGAGTTAACCTGCGTATTTCCCCCTCGTTTGGCGAAGGTTTAATCACGTTTTTCCACAATATGAACGAAAATGTGACACCACTGTCACAAAAAGAAGCGTCTTTACGGAATTTTCCGTAGACTTGCGTACTCTGAATAAGCAAATAAAATTCTTCAGGAGAGAAGCCATGAAGTGGCAACAACGAATTCGTGTCGCAACAGGGCTAGGTTGCTGGCAGATTATGTTGCATTTACTGGTCGTCGCCGTGTTGGTTATGGGCTGGATGAGCGGCACGCTGGTGCGCGTTGGACTCGGCCTTTGCGTGCTGTACGCCGTAAGCGTTTTACTGATGCTGGCGCTGCAGCGCCACCACGACAAACGTTGGCGAGACGTCGCCGATGTGTTCGAAGAACTGACGACCACCTGGTATTTTGGCGCCGCGATGATTGCCCTTTGGCTGCTGTCCCGCGTGCTGCACAATAACTATCTGCTGGCGTTGGCCGGGCTGGCAATCCTTGCCGGGCCAGCCGTATTCTCGCTGCTGGTTAAAGATAAAAACTCAGGCGATCTTGCGGCGAAACATCGCGTACGCCACTGATCCCGTCGTGGCCGCTATGAACAGTAGCGGCCACAAGCTCCCCCAGATAATCGACAAACTCGCATCCTTCAAATAGATCTGCTTCGTGATATCCGTGAAATGGCGGATAGGGTTTATCCACGTCAGGTGCTGGAGCCACAGCGGCATATTCTCAACCGGCGACACGTAGCCTGAGAGTAAAATCGCCGGCATCATAAACACAAACACGCCGATAAATGCCTGCTGCTGCGTGGAGCACAGCGAGGAGATCAGTAGCCCAAACCCCACCAGCGACAGCCCGTAAATCACCATCGTGAAATAGAACAGCGCCAGCGATCCGGCGAAGGGGATTTGATACGCCCAGATTCCTATCCCCAGAACAATACTCGCTTGCGCGGTAGCGACAATCAGCGCAGGAACCGCTTTACCGACGAATATTTGCCAGGTGGCGAGCGGGGAGACCAGCAGTTGATCGAGCGTGCCTTGTTCGCGCTCGCGGGCGACCGAAAGAGAGGTGACGATCATCACGCCAATGGTGGTGATCATGGCGATAAGCGACGGCACCACGAACCATTTGTAATCAAGGTTCGGGTTATACCAATTGCGCACTACCAGCTCGCTGTTGTTGGGTTTGGCTTTGCCGTCCATCAGCTCCTGCTGGTAGTTTTTGACGATCTGTTGCAGATAGTTCGCGGCGATCTGGGCGCTATTGGAGTTGCGTCCGTCGAGTAAAAGCTGCATGGGCGCGGTCTGGAAAGTATCGAGGTTACGTGAGAAATCCGCCGGGAACCGCACCAGCAGCAGCGCCTTTTGGGTGTCGATGGTCGGCTGAATCTCCTGCGGGTTTTTTAGCAGCAGCACGTGGGTAAAGGCTTTGGCGCGGGCAAAGCGCTGGGTCAACTCGACGGCGTGCTTGCCGTTGTCTTCGTTATAGACGGCGATGGTGGCGTTGGTCACCTCAAGGGTGGCGGCAAAGGGGAACAGCAGCACCTGAATCAAAACCGGCGCGATTAAAATCGCACGGGTCTGCGGCTCGCGGAGCAGCGATTGTAGCTCTTTGCGGATAAGCGTCCATAAACGGTAAAACATGCGAGTTCTCCATCATTCCCGGCGTCACTTCGTTCGGCCGGGCTACAACTGTGCGCAAATGTAGCCCGGCCAAGCGCAGCGCCGCCGGGAGGGGCATTAATCCAACCGACGTTTGGTTTTCATCCACGTCAGGCCAATAAACATCACCGCCGAAGCGATTAAAAACAGGGTATTAATGATCAGCACCACCGGGATATTGCCCGCCAGAAACAGGCTTTGCAGGGTGCTGACGAAATACCGTGCCGGAATGATATAGGTCACTACGCGAATCGCCGCCGGCATACTGTCTATCTGGAAAATAAACCCGGACAGCATAATCGACGGCAAAAATGCGGCGTTAAGCGCCACCTGGGCGGCGTTAAACTGGTTGCGGGTGATGGTCGAAATTAAAAGCCCCATCCCCAGCGTGCTGAGTAAAAACAGGCTGGTGATGAAAAACAAAATAATCAGCGACCCGCGATACGGCACGCCAAGAATAAACACCGACACCAGCATACACAGCAGCATCGCCAGCATGCCGAGGAAATAGTAGGGGATAAGCTTACACAACAGCAGTTCGACGCGCGTGACTTCCGTTGACAGCAGCGCCTCCATGGTGCCGCGCTCCCATTCGCGGGCAATCACCAGCGAGGTCAGAATTGCGCCGATCACCGTCATAATAATGGTGATAGCCCCAGGAATGATAAAGTGCTGACTTATCGCCGCCGGGTTAAACCAGTAGCGCGTCTGCACGTCAATCAGCGGCGTGAAGGTCTGGCCGTTATCCTCCGCGCGCTGTTGCTGCCAGATTTGCCAGATGCCCTCGACATACCCCTGTACAAAGTTCGCGGTATTCGGCTCGCTGCCGTCGGTGATCACCTGAATTGGCGCATCGTCGCCAGCCCGCGCCATCTTCTTATCGAAATCAACCGGCACCACCACCAGCCCACGAATGCGCCCGGCCTGCATCATCTCAACCAGCTGCGCGTGATTATCGCTAATGGTCGCGTCAATATAGGGCGAACCGGTGAGCGTGTGGGTAAAATCCAGCGCCTCTTTACTTTGTTGTTCCAGCAATACGCCAACGCGCAGTTTGCTGGAGTCGAGGTTAATGCCGTAGCCAAAGATAAACAGCAGCAGCAGCGGGATCACCACGGCAATCAGCCAGCTACTGGGATCGCGGATAATCTGCCGTGTCTCTTTGACGCACAGCGCCCGCACGCGCCGCCACGACAGCCCTTTAGCGCTCATCGGCATGCTCCTTATCCCAGTCATTTATGAGGGTGATAAATGCCTGCTCCATGGTCGGGTCTGACTGCTTTTCGTCCGCCGCCTGCGCTTTTAAATCGTCCGGCGTGCCGCTGGCGATTAATTTGCCGCGGTACACCAGGCCAATGCGATCGCAGTACTCCGCTTCATCCATAAAGTGGGTGGTCACCATCACCGTGACGCCTTTCTCCACCATGCTGTTGATATGGAGCCAAAATTCGCGGCGGGTGATGGGGTCAACGCCGGAAGTCGGTTCATCGAGGAACAGAATATCCGGTTCGTGCATCAGCGAGCAGGCCAGCGCCAGACGCTGCTTAAAGCCCAGCGGCAGCGCGTCGGTAGTATGGCGGGCAATCTCATCGAGCCCAAACGCTTCGCTCATACTACGGATTTTTTCATTCTGCGCGCGACCGCGCAGGCCGTACACCCCGGAGAAAAAGCGCAGGTTTTGCTCAACGGTCAGGTTGCCGTAAAGGGAGAATTTTTGCGCCATATAGCCTAAATGCTGGCGCGCTTTACCGGAACCGGTTTTCAAATCCATGCCCAGCACCAGCGCATTGCCGGAGGTGGGTACCAGTAGACCGCACATCATCTTAAAGGTGGTCGATTTTCCGGCACCGTTTGGGCCCAGCAGGCCAAATATCTCGCCGCGTTTGACGGCGAAGTTAACATGGTCGGTGGCAGCAAAATCGCCAAATTTCTTGGTCAACTGTTTGGCTTCAATCACCGTTTCGTCAGGCGTCCCCTCCACGGTATGCAGAATGGCGCCCAGCGGCGATTCTGAGGTGCCCGCGCCGCCGAGCAGATCGATAAACGCATCCTCAAAGCGCGGGGTAGTCTCCTCAATTTCCAGTTCAGGCATGCCCGGCACGCGTTGCAGATCTTCTGCAGTGGCGGATTTTTTGAGGATCGTGCGCACTGACCGGCCCTGAATCATGCCGTCGCTGACGATCTCCTGCTTTAGCGCCCGTTGCAGCAGCTTACGGTTATTTTCCGCCGGGCTGTGCATCAGGAAGCTGCGCCCAGCCATGGTGCGGGTGAGGGCGGTCGGCTCGCCTTGATATAACAGCTCGCCTTCGTTCATCAGCAGCACGTCCTGACACTGCTCGGCCTCGTCGAGATAGGAGGTACTCCACAGAATCAGCATCCCGTCGCCCGCCAGCTCATGAACCATCTGCCACAGCTCGCGGCGCGAGATAGGATCGACGCCAACGCCGGGTTCATCCAGCAGCAGTACTTTAGGCTCGCCGACCAGCGTACAGGCCAGCCCCAGTTTCTGTTTCATCCCGCCGGACAGCTTGCCCGCCAGCCGCGAGGTAAACGGGCCAAGCGAGGTAAATTCCAGCAGCCGGGCGAAGGTTTTCTCCCGGGTTTCACCGGTCACGCTGCGCAGGTCGGCGTAGAGATTGAGGTTCTCCATCACCGTCAGGTCTTCATACAGCCCGAATTTCTGCGGCATGTAGCCCATCACCGCGTGCAGGGCGCTATCATCATTAATGGGATCAAGCCCCAGCACCGTAGCACTGCCTTCATCGGGCTTAAGCAGCCCGGCGAGCATGCGCATTAGCGTGGTTTTTCCCGCGCCATCAGGCCCAACCAGACCGGTAACGTAGCCCGATTGAATGGTACAATCCAGCCGGGCTACCGCCGGTTTTTTCATCCCGGCGAACTGTTTAACCAGCCCGTGAAGCTGGATCTGATGTTCACTCATGACGCGGCTCATCGTCAAAACTGAGCGTCACCGGCATCCCTTGACGCAGGCTGGCATCGGCGTCGGTCACGATGATGCGCAGACGATAAACGAGGTCGGTACGCAGGTCTGGCGTTTCGACCGTTTTCGGCGTGAACTCGGCGGTAGGTGAAACAAAGCCAATCTTGCCGTGATATGGCTTATCAGGACGACCGTCGGTATACAGCAGGATTTCACGCCCCGGCTGTGCCTGGTTTAAATTCTTCTCATCAACATACGCGCGTACCCAAACCGGATGCGTCAGCGAGAGGGTCATGACCGTACTGCCGGCGGTAAGCATACTGCCCGGTTCCACGGCGCGGGTTAATATCGTGCCATCAGCAGGGGCGGTTAATACCGTGTCTTGTAAATCAAGCGTTGACTGGGCCAACTGCGCCTGGGCCTGTTCCAGATTGGCTTTCGCCTGGGCAATTTCCTGCGGACGATTACCGGCGCGATACTGGCTTAATTTATCCTGCGCTGATTTCAGCGTGGCGAAGGCCTGGTCGCGTGAGGAGCGGGCGTTGGCCAGATCGTTGGCTGAAATGGTGCGGCTGTTCCACAATCCTTGCTGGCGCTGCAAGAAGCTTTGCGCATAATCATAGGCGGCCTGCGCCTGTTTCACGGCGGCTGCGGCCTGAGCGATCTCTTCTGCCCGGTAGCCCGCCATCATCAAATCGTACTGCGCTTGTGCCGTCGCCACATTGGCTTTGGCCTGCATTAACGCATTTTCATACGGCGCTTTGTCGAGTTGGCCCAGCGTTTGCCCAACCTTTATCGCGTCGCCTTCATCGACGTTCAGTGATTGCAAACGACCGCCGACGCGGAAGCTCATATTAACCGTGCGAATGTCGACGTTTCCATACAGCGTCAGACCGTTATTTTGCAAGCTCTGATACCACCACGTCCCCGCGCCAATCAGCGCGACAAGCACAGCAACGGCCAGAATAAGGGCGACCGGTTTTTTCATCACTTCAGGCTCCTTTGGGTTAATCCTTGCAAAATAAAATCGATATGGCAGGTCACAACCTGAAAGATTTGCTCGGCTTTCTCGCCATCAAACTGCGACCAGCCGGTGCGCATCAGAATCGTTTCCCGCCCGAGGCGGAATGCCAGAACTTCACCCAGCAGTGCATGGGTGTGGAGGATCATCTGCGTGCTATTGGCATCGCAGCCAGTATAGGCTGCAATCAGCCGGGTGAGGTGCGCGTGCAGCGGCGCAATCACCTGGTCGTGAATACGCTGATAGGCGGCCGTCGGCGAAAGCTGTTCGCGGGAGATAAATTTGCTCAGGTTGAGCGTGTCGTCCTGGGTCAGCAGTAAGATCATGTTTCGGCAGGCTTGCAGAATTAAGCTGCGCATTGCTTCCCGGTTCGGCTGCGCTTCGGCAAAGAGTTTTTCAGCGGCCTCCGCATGCGGGCGAAAATTTTCGCCGATAAAGTCAGCAATCCACTGCGCACAGGCCTGGTATAAATCTTCTTTTGAGCCAAAATAGTAGGTAATGGCAGCAATGTTCTGCCCGGCCTCGGCCGCAATATCGCGAGTTGTGGCGTGCAGGCCATATTCGCCGAACTGGGCGAGCCCGGCGGCGATGAGCTGGTTTTTAGCTTGCTCACCTTTGCTGGTTATTGGCGTTACATTCATCATGCCACCAAAAATTAATCAAATGATTGATTAAGATTATGCTGCGTTTTTAATCTTGTCCAGTCCGGTGAATAATCTTGTTTTCCCCCGTTAAGGGGATAATTTATGCGGTGTATCACAAAAACTGCTACACTCCGCCCCTTCATGACATTGTGGTTTTTGTCATTCCCTCGTTTTTTATCCCCTCGAAAACTACACCGCATGCGGTCGGGGTGGGTGTGGAGTATGTATGTCTTTTGATTCCCTCGGATTGAACCCCGAAATTCTGCGTGCCATTGCTGAGCAAGGTTACCAGGAACCCACCCCCATTCAGCAGCAGGCGATTCCTGCTGTACTGCAGGGCCGTGACTTGATGGCGAGCGCCCAAACCGGTACCGGTAAAACGGCAGGCTTTACTCTGCCGCTGCTGCAAACCCTGGTATCCCGTGAGCCGCACGTTAAAGGTCGTCGCCCGGTACGCGCGCTGATCCTCACCCCTACGCGTGAACTGGCTGCGCAGATTGGTGAGAACGTGCGTGAATACAGCCGCTACCTGAACATTCGTTCGCTGGTGGTTTTCGGTGGTGTGAGCATTAACCCGCAGATGATGAAGCTGCGCAGCGGCGTTGACGTGCTGGTGGCGACACCGGGCCGCCTGCTGGATCTGGAACATCAAAATGCCGTGAAGCTCGATCAGGTAGAGATCCTGGTGCTGGATGAAGCCGACCGCATGCTGGATATGGGCTTTATCCACGATATCCGTCGCGTGTTGACCAAACTGCCCGCGAAGCGTCAGAACCTGTTGTTCTCTGCAACCTTCTCCGACGACATTAAAGGCCTGGCTGAAAAACTGCTGACCAACCCGCTGGAAATTGAAGTGGCGCGCCGGAATACCGCTTCCGAGCAGGTGACGCAGCACGTTCACATGGTGGACAAAAAGCGTAAACGCGAACTGCTGTCGCAGATGATTGGGGAAGGTAACTGGCAGCAGGTGCTGGTGTTTACCCGTACCAAACACGGTGCGAACCACCTGGCTGAACAGCTCAATAAAGACGGTATCCGCAGCGCGGCTATCCACGGCAACAAATCGCAGGGTGCGCGTACCCGCGCGCTGGCCGATTTTAAATCCGGCGACATCCGCGTACTGGTGGCGACCGATATCGCCGCTCGTGGTCTGGATATCGAAGAACTGCCGCACGTTGTGAACTTCGAGCTGCCAAACGTGCCGGAAGATTACGTTCACCGTATCGGTCGTACCGGCCGCGCGGCGGCGACGGGTGAAGCGCTGTCGCTGGTCTGTGTCGATGAAATTAAACTGCTGCGTGATATCGAACGCCTGCTGAAAAAAGAGATCCCACGTATTGCGCTGGAAGGTTATGAGCCGGATCCGTCTATCAAGGCTGAGCCGATTCAAAACGGTCGCCAGCAGCGCGGCGGTGGCAACGGCGGCGGTCGTGGCCGTCAGGGTCAAGGCCAAGGCGCGGGCCGGGGTCAACAGGCACCACGCCGTACCGACGGCGGGGCACCGAAAGCCAAGCCGCGCAGTGCGGATGGCAAACCGGCTAGCGATAAGCCGCGTCCGCCGCGTCGCCCGCGTAGAATCACCCCAGCACAGTAAATTGCGAGCCCGGCCGAAAGCCGGGCTTTCTTTTTTGCGGCAACCGCCAGAAGATGTCACAATAGTGGCTGTTTATACAGTATCTCAGGTTTTCTCATGGCTTTGACCGCCGCGCTAAAAGCGCAAATCGCCGCCTGGTACAAGGCGCTCCAGGAACAGATACCCGACTTTATCCCCCGTGCGCCGCAGCGGCAGATGATTGCGGACGTCGCAAAAACGCTGGCCGGGGAAGAGGGGCGGCATCTGGCTATCGAAGCACCGACCGGCGTCGGGAAAACCTTGTCCTACCTTATCCCCGGCATCGCTATCGCCCGGGAAGAACAAAAAACGCTGGTGGTGAGTACCGCCAACGTCGCCTTACAAGATCAGATCTACAGCAAAGACCTGCCGCTGCTGCGCAAAATTATTCCCGATTTACGTTTTACCGCAGCCTTTGGTCGCGGCCGTTATGTCTGTACGCGCAACCTGTCAGCGCTTGCCAGCACTGACCCAACCCAGCAAGACCTGCTCGCCTTTCTTGAAGACGAACTGACGCCGAATAATCAGGAAGAACAGAAGCGCTGCGCAAAGCTAAAAGGCGATCTGGACAGCTATAAATGGGACGGTTTGCGCGATCACACCGACGTCGCGATTGATGACGACCTGTGGCGGCGTCTCAGCACGGATAAAGCCAGCTGTCTCAATCGTAACTGCCATTACTACCGCGAATGCCCGTTTTTTGTCGCCCGCCGCGAGATTCAGGAAGCGGAAGTGGTGGTCGCCAACCACGCGCTGGTGATGGCGGCAATGGAGAGTGAAGCGGTACTGCCAGAGCCGAAAAACCTGCTGCTGGTGCTTGATGAAGGCCATCATTTGCCGGATGTGGCCCGCGATGCGCTGGAGATGAGCGCGGAAATTACTGCCCCGTGGTATCGGCTTCAGCTCGATCTCTTTAGCAAGCTGGTGGCAACCTGCATGGAGCAGTTCCGCCCGAAAACCACGCCGCCGCTGGCATTGCCGGAGCGGCTGACCGCACACTGCGAAGAGCTTTACGAGCTTATCGCCTCGCTCAACAATATCCTCAATCTTTATCTGCCAGCGACCCAGGAGGCTGAACATCGCTTCCCGATGGGCGAGTTGCCTGACGAAGTGATGGAAATCTGCCAGCGCCTGGCAAAACTGACCGAAATGCTGCGCGGGCTGGCCGAGCTATTTTTAAACGATCTCAGCGAGAAAACCGGCAGCCACGATATCGTGCGCCTGCATCGGATTATTTTGCAGATGAACCGCGCGCTAGGGATGTTTGAATCCCAGAGCAAACTGTGGCGGCTGGCGTCGCTGGCGCAGGCTTCGGGCGCGCCGGTGACCAAATGGGCGACGCGCGATGTGCGCGACGGGCAGATGCACGTCTGGTTCCACTGCGTGGGCATCCGCGTCAGCGATCAGCTTGAACGCCTGCTGTGGCGCAGCGTACCGCATATTGTTGTCACTTCCGCGACCCTGCGTTCGCTTAACAGCTTCTCGCGCTTACAGGAAATGAGCGGCTTGAAAGAGAAAGCGGGCGACCGCTTTGTGGCGCTGGATTCCCCGTTTAATCATGTTGAACAAGGCAAGATCATCATCCCGCAGATGCAGTATGAACCGCTTATCGACAACGAAGAGCAGCATATTGCCGAGATGGCGGCCTATTTCCGCCAGCAGGTTGAGAGTAAAAAACATCATGGCATGCTGGTGCTCTTTGCCAGCGGTCGCGCTATGCAGCGCTTTCTGGAGCATGTTCTCGACCTGCGTTTAATGTTGCTGGTGCAGGGCGATCAGCCGCGCTATCGGCTGGTGGAGCTGCATCGTAAGCGGGTGGAGAACGGCGAGTACAGCGTGCTGGTTGGGCTACAATCTTTTGCTGAGGGGCTCGATCTTAAAGGTGAGCTTCTAAGCCAGGTGCATATTCATAAAATCGCCTTCCCGCCTATCGACAGCCCGGTAGTGATAACCGAAGGTGAGTGGCTGAAAAGTCTCAACCGCTATCCTTTTGAGGTGCAGAGTTTACCGAGCGCCTCGTTCAACCTCATTCAGCAGGTGGGGCGTCTTATCCGTAGCCACAGCTGTTGGGGCGAAGTGATCATCTACGATAAACGGTTGTTGACCAAAAACTACGGTCAGCGTTTACTGAATGCGTTACCGGTATTTCCTATCGAACGCCCGGAAGTCCCGGAAGTCAAAGCGTTAAAACCGAAAGCCAAAACGCCGCGCCGTAAAAAACGGTAGCCCGGTAGGCCTGATAAGGCAAAGCCGCCATCAGGCGAGCTTTTCAGGGTGCCTGATAGCGCGCACTTGGGTTTTTCGCGAAAATGCTGCTGTCGAATGAGTATTCAAAAGGAGTCGCACATGGATTACCGCAAAATCATCAAAGAGATCGGGCGAGGCAAAAATCACGCTCGCGACCTGGATCGGGATACCGCGTGCGGCTTATATACCCGAATGCTTGCAGGGGACGTGCCGGATCTGGAAATGGGCGCCATCTTGCTTTCCATGCGCATTAAGGGCGAGGGAGAGGCGGAAATGCTGGGCTTCTATGAAGCTATGCAGCACCACACTCTTCGTCTGACGCCACCGGCAGGCAAGCCGATGCCGATTGTTATTCCGAGCTATAACGGCGCGCGCAAGCAGGCTAACCTCACGCCGCTGCTGGCGATGCTGCTGCACAAGCTGGGTTTCCCGGTCGTCGTACACGGCGTCAGTGAAGATCCCACGCGCGTGCTGACGGAAACCATTTTTGAATTAATGGGTATCGCGCCGACGCTTCATGCTGGGCAAGCACAGGCGAAACTCGACGGTCATCAGCCGGTTTATATTCCGATTAGCGCGCTGTGCCCACCGATGGAAAAACAGCTGGCAATGCGCTGGCAGCTGGGCGTGCGCAACAGCGCCCACTCGCTGGCGAAACTCGCCACGCCGTTTGCAGAAGATGCAGCTTTGCGCCTGTCGAGCGTGTCGCATCCTGAGTATGTGGGCAAAGTGGCGAAGTTCTTTAGCGATATCGGCGGCCGTAGCTTGTTGATGCACGGCACGGAAGGGGAAGTGTACGCCAATCCCCAGCGTTGCCCGCAGGTGACCCTGATTGATGCGCAGGGGGCGCGGGTGGTTTACGAAAGGCAAAGCGAACAAACGGAAGAGGCGGTGGTGTTACCTACGGCAAAAGATCCGCAAACAACAGCGCACTGGATTGAACGCTGTGTGGCGGGGGTAGAGCCGGTGCCACAATCGCTGAAAATTCAGATGGCCTGCTGTTTGCTGGCGGCGGGTGAAGTTAGCTCTCTGGCAGATGGCTTAGCGCGCGTCGCGCAGATGTATTAAGCCTTTGAGCATTCCCGGCGGCGCTGCGCTTGGCCGGACAATATTTTTGCATATTTGTAGCCCGGCCAAGCGCAGCGCCGCCGGGAACACTCCCACCTCAAATTCCACGCAAAAAAAAGCCCGGCGTGGCGGCCAGGCGAAAAAGGGTATCAACAAGTTCAATGAGGGTTGGAGCATCACCCGTAAGAGGTCAGGCCTACGGGGTATAACAGGGTTAATAACCGATTATTTGTAGATAACCGCAGTACCGCTAACTTTGTTGTAGGTGTTAGCAGAAGTGATGGTGTATCCGGTAGCTCCGGCTGCGGCAGCTTTCTGCGCCAGCTGAGCTTCCATACCATCCAGGGTGCTAGCCCCAACAACGGATACGGTACCCATTTCATTCATGGATTGTGCCTGAGTCGACGTGACCGGTTGGGCAGCGAAAGCACCAAACGACAGAGTAGACAGGGCGATAGCAGCAACAGCATATTTAATATTTTTCATAATCTTTTATCTCGCAGGTGATTCTGTTCGGGGGACGATGTTCTGTCGATGTGATAAGTATCACGTTTTTATTTGATGGAATAAATCGAAGAGAATTGATTACCATAATCAAAAATATTGAATGATTATTAATTTATTGATTATTAATAAAATATTCACACAATGAATATGTTTGGCGACGGTTTAAGCATGTGAGGGCGCGCGAGGGCACAATTTGCCACTTTATTTGTCGAAAAGCATGCTCGTAAAGATAACCAATTGCTCTGTATATGACGGTATGGATTTGTAATAAAAACTGGTTTTAAGCGTCTTAATCAGAATTATAATCTCGCTCTGTGTTGTACCGTAAACTTTTATCTTGCTTCTGTCTACAGCGTAAGATCAGAAGCAGAGACGCCCGGTTCGCCGCTCTCCTGACGTCCATCTTCTTCACATAATTTGAGCTATATTGACGCGATTACACCTCTGACCATTCGCGCAGGAGATTGTGGTAAAGATTCAGTAATGACAGCGCCTCCTGAGATTCACCGTGGCGATTTTTTAAAGACTGAATATTACCGTCGAGCTCAAATAACATCGCACGCCGCTTATCATCGCGGATCATCGATTGGATCCACATAAATGACGCCACGCGCACGCCTCGTGTCACCGGGGTGACGCAGTGCAGGCTGCTGGCGGGATAAAGCACCAAATCCCCTGCCGGAAGCTTCACCGCGTGCTGGCCGAAGGTATCATTGATGGTCAACTCTCCGCCGTCATAGCTCTCGGGCTCGGATAAAAACAGCGTGGCGGACAAATCGGTACGCATCCAGCCGCTTTGTGGATGCTGACGAACAGCTCCGTCGACGTGGAAACCGTATGTTTCCTCTTGCTGATAGCGGTTAAACAGCGGCGTTGATATCGTTTTCGGTAGCGCTGCGGCAAAAAAGAGCGAATGGCGGTTTACCGCTGCCAGCACCTTCGCTTGCAGTGCCGCGTAGCGCTCGGAACGCGTGTCCACCTGCTGATTATTCTTCACTTGCGCACCTTGCGCGCCGACGGTTGCTCTGCCGTCCACCCACTCGGCCTGATTAAGCTCATCAATAAGATAGTTAACCTCCTGCGCGTTAAGCACGCCGGGAATGCGGTACATCATGGGAACTCTCCTTAAAACAGGGGGCTTTCGCCCCCCTGGATAAAACTTAGAAGTGAACGTTAGCCGTTAACGCAAAGGTGCGCGGCTCGCCCGGATGATAGCGATAACCGCTTTTGTTAATGGAAGATACGTAGTCAGTATCGAACAGGTTGTAAACGTTCAACTGAAGGTCAAGCGTACTGTTGACGCGATAGCCCAGCTTCGCGTCGGCAACCCAGTAGCTTTCGCTTGAGGATGGCGTGCCAACGGCGCCATCTTTGCCGCGGTGCATGCTACCGACGTAACGTGCGCCCGCGCCGACAGAGAGGGCATCGGTGGCCTGATACTGGCTCCACAGCGTAAAGGCGTGCTCTGGGGTATACGGCAGGGAAGAGGAACCGTCCTGAGCGGCATTGGCACCCTCACGGATCGTGGCGCGCTGCTGGGTAAAGCCACCAATCACCTGCCAGGCAGGGGTGATATTGCCGGCGACCGACAGTTCATAACCCTCTACGCGTTTCGTGCCGTACTGAGAGTAGGTGCCGTCGTCGTTAGCCTCAACGTCATTTTCAATATCCGTGCGGAAGAGGGCGGCTGACAGCAACAGGCGCTTATCCAGCACTTCCCACTTGCTACCCAGTTCACTGGTTTTCGCCTTCTGCGGTTTAAAGTCGGTACGGTTGGCGCTGCTGCCGGTTCCGCCCGCTGCGAGCGCGAAATTGCTGCCGCCCGGAGGCTGCTGGGAGATGGCGTAGTTGACGTAAATATTGCCGTTTTGCGTCAGGTGATACAGGGCACCTGCTTTCCAGTTGACCAGATTGCCAGACTTAGTGGCATCGACGGTGTTAACCGGTGAGTTTTTGGCCACTCCCGCAGGACACGCCACCGCACCGCGACCGGTGCCGCCGCACAAAGAGGCGCTGTCATACTCGGTGTGATAGCTATCAAGACGAATACCGCCGTTGAGTTCGAAATCCTGGGTAATTTGCAGGGTATCAAAAGCGTAAACGCCGAAGGTATCGGTCTGTCCGTTGGCGTTAGCTCCACTACGTTGCAGGCCGCCCAGTGAGATATTGCTGTTCGGGTGATACAAATTCACCGGTGGCGGAGTAAACGGATAAACGCCGTAGTTGGTCTGCTGTTCGTGAGTAAATTCCACCCCGGTGCTGATGTCGTGGCCGATAGCGCCGGTATAAAACTTCGATGTCAGGTTGGTCTGGTTGGTGAGGATCTTATTGCTGACATCTTTGGTGTTGGTCAGGCGAGACCATGTCCAGCTATTCACGTCGGCAGGATTTGGCCTGCCGATATTGCTTGCGCCACCCATTATCGCCGTCATCAGGTAATCCTGCTTAATTTGCGACCAGCGGGTGGTATTACGGATAGTCGTAGTGTCGTTAAAATCGTGCTCGAAACGCATCGTTGCCGTATCGGTGGTCGAGTCATCGTAATCTGAATTTGTACCGTAGAAATTATGCGTATTCACTTTACCGGAAGAGTTTAGCGCTGAAGTTGCCGCATTAGGCGCAGAGTAGCCAGGCAGCCCCACCGTAGGAATACCGCCGTCCGGCGTATTATTTTGCTTAACATGCAGATAGTTAAGGTACAGCCGGTTCTGCGTGCCGAGACCGAACGCGACGGAAGGGGCAATGCCGTAGCGTTCGTTTTTGACGTTGTCACGACCTTCATCGTGCGTCTTTTCGCCCATCACGTTCAAACGCACGGCGGTGGTATCACCGATAGCTTCATTAAGATCCAGCGTTCCGCGGCGATACCATGCGCTGCCGACGCTGGCAGAGGCGTCGATGCCCGAGTCCAGACGCGGCTGTTTGCTGATCATGTTGATGGAACCGGTCGGCGCGCTGCGGCCATAGTCGGATCCTGACGCCCCTTTAATCACTTCGACCTGTCCCGTGTTGAACGTATCGCGGGTCACGCTACCGATATCGCGCACGCCGTCAACATAGATGCTGTTAGACGTATCCGCGCCGCGCATATAAATGGTATCCCCGGTCGATGAGTTGCCGTTTTCTCCGGCGAAGAAGGCTCCCACGCCCGGCACGTTTTTCAGCGCGTCGGTCAGGTTGGTTGCGCCCTGGTCTTTAATCACCTGTTCGGAAATTACGGTCACGGTACGGGTGGTATCGGCTATCGGGCGGCTGAATTTCGGGTCAGCCGATTTAGCCGGGGCGTATAAAGAGGGCGCCTGCGCTTCAACAACCAATGTGTCGTTTGCGCTCTTGTCCTGGCTTTCTTCCGCCTGAGCGGCGGGGGTTAAGCCAATGCAAAGACCGGTGAAGATGGTCAGAGAACTAAAGCTACTGAACGGGGTAGTGCGATTTTTTTCCATATCAATGAGCGTCTTATAATTTTTTATAACGATGTAAATGATGACAATCGGGGACGTCATGTTCCCTTTGCCACAGCAGGTGCTTTGTTTTTATTAAATGATTTTGATAATGATTTTGATAATCATTATCAAAACGCGTAACTTTTTATCACTCATTTGGGGAAAAATAAATACATAGCTTTACAGTTTCTTCATTTTTTATACATAAAGGTTACATGTTCGGCGGGGGGATTCCGGGCGGCGCTGCGCTTAGCCGGGCTACATCCGCGCAAATTTGTAGCCCGGGCGAGGCATTTATGCCGACCCCGGGGCCGTTCAGTGAAAAGTTTGCGTGGCGCTTTCCAGAAGAGAAACTGATGAATTGCCAGGGCGGGCTTCAGGTAGCAGGTTATTGAAACAAATAGTAGAGACAGGAATTAACGCAATGGTTCACTACCGTCGCCACCATATCCCGGGCGGCAGCTGGTTTTTCACCGTCAACCTGCGCAATCGACGCAGTTTCCTGCTGACGCGTCATCTCTCCGCCTTAAGAAGCGCGATATCTGATGCCCAGCACGTACAGCCGTTTATGATCGATGCCTGGGTGGTGCTCCCCGAGCATATGCACTGTATCTGGACACTGCCGCCGGATGATGGCGATTTTTCACAGCGCTGGCGCAGGATAAAGCGGGGATTTACGCAGGCGCTACAGATGCGCGAAATCTGGCAACCTCGCTTTTGGGAGCATACCCTCCGCGATGAGGTCGATTATCGACGACACGTGGATTATTGCTATTTTAATCCGGTTAAACACGGCTGGGTGAAATCGGTAAATGAATGGCCATTTTCCTCGTTTCATCGGGATGTCAGGCGTGGGTTGTATCCAGCTGATTGGGGTGGGCATGTTGATACAATAGATGTTGGGGAACGGCGTTGAATTTTCGGCGGCTTATACCGCAGCGCGCCGGGATTATGCATCGAGCCACCCCGGAGTCGGCGTGCCGCCTCGTCCGGGCTACCCGGCAGCCATGTAGCCCGGCCAAGCGCAGCGCCGCCGGGGGTTTTGACGGCTTAACGTGCGTCTGGCCGAATCAAATCAAAGCGGTGATTCTCGTCAATCGTGTAATACGCCGAAGGGCCGCCGGCACGCAGAACCGGCTGCGCACGGGCGGTCTGGTAGATGCCGTTCTCCAGCAACGATTCATCAATATGAATGCCGATGACTTCGCCCAGCACCAGCCAGGTATCAATGGCAACGCCCTCCGCACTGGTTAACTGGATGCACTGCGATAACCGGCACTCAAAATTCACCGGGCTTTGCGCCACGCGCGGGGCTTTCACCAGACGGCTCGGAGCGGCAGTAAGCCCGGCGCGGATAAACTCGTCTTCACCATGCGGTAAGGTGGCAGACGTTTCATTCATCGCCACGGCTAAATCGCGGGTAGTCAGATTCCAGACGAACTCTTTGGTGTCGACAATATTTTGCACGCTATCTTTCCAGCCGCTGCTGGCGAAACCGATAATAGGTGGCCGATAGTTAAAGCAGTTAAAAAAGCTATACGGAGCAAGATTGGGTCGCCCTTGTGGATCAACAGAGGCAATCCAACCGATAGGGCGTGGCCCCACAATGGCATTCAACGGGTCATGTGGCAGCCCGTGTCCTTCTGAAGGCTGATAAAAATACATAGCGCACCTGTCATTTAAATTCAGGAAACCAGACTCCCTTATTTACCGCACCGCCGTCAACGGGTATCGTACGCGGCATTACGACAGGAGAAAGTCATGACTACCCAAAAACCGGGGTTGCATCCGCGCAACCGTCACCATAATCGCTACGATCTGACCGCGTTGTGTGAAGCCTGCCCGGCTTTAAGCGATTTTATTACCCTCAACCCGGTTGGCGAGCAAACCATTAATTTTGCTGACCCGCAGGCGGTGAAAACGCTCAATAAAGCCCTGCTGGCACACTTTTACGCCGTTAAAGACTGGGATATTCCCGAAGGATTCCTTTGCCCGCCGGTGCCGGGCCGCGCCGATTATATTCACCATTTGGGTGACCTGCTCAGCGATGACAGCGGCAACGTGGTTAAAGGTGCCAGCATTCTGGATATCGGCGTTGGCGCGAACTGCATCTATCCGCTGATTGGCGCACATGAGTACGGCTGGCGCTTTACCGGCAGCGAAACGCATGCCCAGGCGTTCTCCAGCGCTCAGGCAATCCTTAGCGCCAATCCATCGCTCAATCGGATGATCCGTCTGCGTCGCCAGAAAGATCTCAGCGCGATGTTCAATGGCATTATTCATAAAAACGAGCAGTTCGATGCCACCTTGTGCAACCCACCGTTCCACGACTCTGCTGCCGCCGCGCGTGCCGGTGGTGAGCGTAAGCGTCGTAATCTGGGGCAGGAACGAGATGGCGCGTTGAACTTCGGCGGTCAGCAGCAGGAGCTGTGGTGTGAAGGCGGTGAAGTGGCCTTTATTAAACAGATGATTGCTGAGAGTAAGGATTTTGGTCGTCAGGTGATGTGGTTCACCTCACTGGTTTCAAAAGGCGAAAACCTGCCGCCGCTGTATCGTGCGTTGACCGATGTCGGCGCGGTGAAGGTGGTGAAAAAAGAGATGGCGCAAGGACAGAAGCAGAGCCGCTTTATTGCGTGGTCATTTATGGATGACGAGCAGCGTCGTCGTTTCCTTGCGCGTAAACGCTAAAAGAAAAACGCCGTTTATCCCGACCGGAATAAACGGCGTAGTATTACGAAACGTGCTGCAAGAACTCTTGTAGACGCGGGCTTGGTGGATTCTTCACCAGCTCCTGTGGGTTGCCATCTTCGGCAATACGCCCTTTATCAATAAAGATCAGGCGAGAGGCCACTTTTTCGGCAAAGCCGATTTCGTGCGTTACGATAACCATCGTCATGCCTTCTTCTGCCAGATCCTGCATCACTTTCAGCACCTCATGACGCAGTTCTGGGTCCAGCGCTGAGGTTGGCTCATCAAACAGCATCATTTTTGGCTTCACCGCCAGCGCGCGGGCGATTGCCACACGCTGCTGCTGCCCGCCGGACAGTTCAGAAGGGTAGTGATGCGCGCGCTCAGCCAGGCCGACTTTCGCGAGCAGATCTTTTGCCAGTTTCTCCGCCGCGTCTTTTTTCAGACCGCGCACGCGGATGGGGCCGAACATCACGTTTTCTAGCGCCGTCAGATGCGGGAACAGGTAAAACTGCTGGAATACCATACCGGCTTCCTGACGAATAAGGCGCTCGTCGACTTTCGGGTCGTTAACCTTCAGACCGTCAACGAACAGATCGCCGCTGGTAATATCTTCCAGCTTGTTGATGCAGCGTAGCAGGGTAGATTTGCCAGAGCCTGACGGCCCGATGATCACTACCACTTCACCTTGTTTAATATCGAGATCGATGTTGTGCAGCACCTGGGTTTGGCCAAAGTGCTTAGAAACGTTTTTAAATTCAATCACAGGATTTTCATCCTTCTTTCCAGACGACGCAGAATAAAGCTCAGGACGAGCGTAATGATCAGATAGAAGACGGCCACGGCGCTCCAGATCTCCAGCGCGCGGAAGTTACCGGCGATGATCTCCTGGCCCTGACGGGTCAACTCTGCCACGCCGATGACAATAAACAGCGACGTATCTTTAATACTGATGATCCACTGGTTACCCAACGGCGGCAGCATACGACGCAGCGCCAGCGGCAGAATCACGTGGAGAATGGTTTCGCGACGGGATAGCCCCAGCGCGAGGCCAGCTTCGCGGAAACCTTTATGAATCGACAGCACCGCACCGCGAGTGATCTCCGCAATGTAGGCACCGGAGTTGATCATAATGGTGACGACGGCGGCGGAGAAAGGGTCGATGCGCAGATCGTTAAACGCCATCGGCAGGGCGAAGTAGATAAACATCACCTGTACGACGATTGGCGTTCCGCGAATAACCTCGATAAACACCAGCGCGATATGGTTGGCAATCCAACCGCCGAAAGAGCGGGCGAAACCCGCGATAAGGCCGATGATTAAGCCGCCAATCAGACCGAGGACCGAGATCAACAAGGTCATCTTGGCGCCTTCGATCAGTAGCGGAATGGCAGGCCAGATGGCACTCCAGTCAAACTGCATAATACGTTCCTGTTACCGTGGTGAAAAAATAAATCCCCAGCCGGGGCTGGGGAATCGCCAGCTAGCCGCCGTTGGATGCTCCGCGGGCGGTCATTGGCAGGTCTGACTTATTATTTAGGCTCAGTACCGAACCATTTTTTGTAAATTTCGTTATATGTGCCGTTCTCACGCAGCGTTTTCAGCGCGCCGTTCACTTTCAAGCGAAGTTCGTCGTTGCCTTTAGAGAAGGCAATACCGTATTGCTGCGCTTCCAGAGAATCACCGACCGCTTTGAACTGACCGTTACCGGCAGTTTTGATGAAGTACAGAATGTTTGGCGTATCGTGCAGCACCGCGTCAGCGCGGTTAGTGCCGAGTTCCATGTAGGCGTTATCGATATTCGGGAACTGACGCAGGTCTTTGGTTTTGATATTGGCTTTCGCGTAATCCACGGAACCCGTACCGCCTTTCACCGCCACCACTTTACCGTCCAGATCTTTAACGCTCTTGATATCGTTATTGTTGGCTTTCACCATCACCAGCAGGCCGCTTTTGTAGTAGCCATCAGAGAAGTCGACCGCTTTTTTACGTTCGTCGGTAATGGTAATACCCGCCAGCGCCAGATCGACGTTTTTGGTCTGCAATGCTGGGATGATGCCGCTAAAGTCCATTGGCTTCAGGGTGTAATCCAGCTTCAGTTCTTTCGCAATTGCCGCCCACAGATCAACATCAAAGCCGACATATTGATTACCCTGCTTGAATTCAAACGGAACGAATGCGGTATCCGTTGCGACAACCAGTTGTTTCTCTGCGGCTTGAGAAGAAACGGCAAAAGCCAGGGTGAGTGCAGCCAGTGAAACTTTAAACATTGACTTCATAGCATTTCCTTTTATATCCACGGGGCGATCCCCTGCGAGAACAATCGGCTTATGAAAAAATCGTGCCAACTTCACAATGCATTGTTTCTTAACAAATAATACTTTTCTCAATGCACAATATAGGTCAGATAAATGTTTGTGTGCACCATGTTGGGGCACCAAACTGGTGCGCGAAAAGTGCATTGTTAAGTATGGTGTTTTTTAGCGCAAACACAGGGGGCAAAACAATCTTTTATTAACGATTGTGTGAAGTGACTATTACAAGTTGTTTACTTTGGCGGGAGGTGAGAGCATCTGGCTGCACTTTTATAGTGCAAAGAGGCCCGGCAGAGCTGCCGGGCGGTCATCACAAATAATGATGATTATTCAATGTTGGCTTCAATGAACCACAGGAACTGATCCAAATCGCGGGATGCCGCGGTAAAGATATCAGCCGTATCTTCATCTTTGGCTTCAGAAATGGCTTTACGCACATCGTTAGCGACGACGGCATAACGATCGGCCAGCGCTTTCAGGTGATCCTGGACGTTTGTGATATCCAGCGGATAGCTTTTCAGCGGAGTCTGCGCATTGATAACCTGAGTGGTGCCCAATGCAATACCACCAAGCTGAACGGCACGCTCTGCCATCGTATCCAGATGGTTGGTCAGCGCGGTGCGGAAGCCATCAAGCATCTCATGAACAGCGATAAAGTTAGCGCCACGCATGTTCCAGTGTGCCTGTTTGGTAATCAGCGAGAGATCGATGAACTGAAGAACCTGACGGTTGAGCAACGCAACGGTAGCCTGTTTTTCGCTTTCGGGAACATCGTTACGCGTATAGAGAAGTTGGGCGTTTTTGTTTTTGACCAGTTTTGCAGTACTCATAATCATATTTCCTCTTGATCTGATACACATATAAAAGCAGGTGTATCTGCGTCCTCATGAATTAACGAAAACAAGTATAGCACCGCAGCGGAACGGTATTTTCTGATTCTGCCTATGAGTACGATAGTAACGGCAGATTGACGTGATAAATGTATTTATAAACAGAGGGTTAATGATTTTTTGAGGGCGATGAACTATTTATGAAAATATATTTTTTGATATAAGATAAATAAACATGCAATTTTCATTCGATATTATGCATAGTGGTACGCACTATGCATAATATTATCGCTTAACCTATCTCGACTTTCTGAATTTTCGGTTCCTGACGCATAGTTAGCGTTGAACCCATCGATGCCATGATGATGGCCCCCAGCGCCAGAGTCTGAGTAAAGGTCAGCGTTTCGCCAAGAAAAACCATCCCCGAGAGCGCTGCGAGCGCCGGCTCCATACTCATCAGGGTGCCGAACGTTCGGGTTGGCAGTCGCGTTAAGGCAATCATCTCCAGCGAGTAGGGGAGAGCGGTCGACAGAACCGCAATCGCAAGCCCGACCGGAAGCAGCGACCAGTGCCAAAGTGCCTCTGTGGCCTGAAAGGCGCCCAGTGGGACAAAAACAATGGCGGCAATCAGCGATCCCATCGCCACCGTTGCCGGTCCATGCTCTTCACCTGCGCGACGACCGCTAAGTATATAGACGGCCCAGCCTGCGCCGGCACCTAATGCCAATAGCGCACCGGTTAAATCAACGTGCGCCACATCCTGGCCCAATGGCAGCAGGAACCACAAACCGGTAATCGCCAGAACGACCCAGATGAAATCGACCGGTCGGCGTGAGGAAAACAGCGCGACGGCCAGCGGCCCGGTAAATTCTAGTGCGACCGCAATCCCCAATGGAATACGTTGCAGCGAGAGATAGAACAGATAGTTCATCGCCCCGAGTGACAGCCCATAGAACAATAAAGGTAGGCGTTGTTCTTTAGCGAAGCGCAGTCGCCACGGTTTGAATACCACCACCAGAATCAGCGTGCCCAGTGCCAGACGTAGCGCGGTGACGCCGGGAGCACCAATTAACGGGAACAGTGACTTAGCCAATGATGCGCCGCTCTGAATGGAGATCATCGAAATTAAGATGACGAGTATGGGTAACCATGACGGTAGCTTGCGAGACATGCCTGGCATTGTATTCCTGTCAATTTTTGTCAAAGGAGGTAAAACCGGCAGTGTAATTGAAATAGTGCACGACGGTTGAGGGTTTGTTGAAAAAAAAATGACGGTGAGCGAGTAGAATTTCCTTAGTCGATGGAAAAATCGTCTGAAAAATTAGGAATAGTCTGGAAAATTAAATTTATTTTTTACCGTTTTAGCAACAAAAATGAAGGTAAAAAGATGAGTTTAATCAATGTGGTAGCGACGAATGGAAAATAATTGTTACAACGTTGCTACCCTTAGACATCACTAGTCCCAAAGAGTTTCTTAACATTTTTTGATATATTTGAAACTTAGGACTTATTAGAAGCACATTTGAGGTGGTTATGAAAAAAATTGCATGTCTTTCAGCACTGGCCGCAGTTCTGGCTGTTTCCGCAGGTACTGCAGTAGCTGCAACCTCCACCGTTACCGGTGGTTACGCTCAGAGTGATATGCAGGGCGTCGCTAACAAAGCTGGCGGCTTCAACCTGAAATATCGCTACGAAGCTGACAACAGCCCACTTGGTGTGATCAGCTCCTTCACTTACACCGAAAAAAGTGACACCCAGAACGGCCTGTACACTAAAGGTCAGTACTACGGCATCACTGCTGGTCCTGCTTACCGTCTGAACGACTGGGCAAGCATCTACGGTGTAGTCGGTGTCGGCTACGGCAAAGCACAGGGCAACAACTTCCCTGACAACAACAGCACCAGCGACTACGGCTTCTCTTACGGCGCTGGTCTGCAGTTCAACCCAATCGAAAACGTTGCTCTGGACTTCTCTTACGAGCAGTCTCGCATTCGTAGCGTTGACGTGGGTACCTGGATTGTTGGTGCAGGTTACCGCTTCTAATCACTTCGGTGATAATAAAAGGGGTCTTTATGGCCCCTTTTTTAATGTCTGTTTTAAATCTTGTTCCCGCCGTCTTCAACAACCCGCAGCAATATAATCGCCGTTGGCGCTTATCGGAATCACCGTCACGAACAGCACGATGGCAAAGAGGATAAGCATCACTCCCCCGATGATTTTCACCGCTGGCATCAGCCAATTGTGGCGCGCTACATCGCCAAAAAAGGCGGCCGTTCGCTCACGCGCGTAACGTACTGCGAGTGAAAGCCCCAGAATCGATAGGCCTGTTCCTAGCGCCATGGTCATCACCGCCACCATTCCCCACGTTACCATGCCGAGCGCATTGGCGAACATCAAAATCATAATGGCACCGCTGCAAGGTCGCGCACCAATCGCCAGAATAACGCCAAGACGCGTCTTCCAGTCGCTTTTCGCCATCGTCATTCCCACGCCGTGATGCCCGCAGCCACACTGCGCATTGTGCGTATGGAGAGGTTTAAGTGACGAGATTACGGGTCTGCGCGGTCGCAGATTGTGATACGCCTGATAGATAATAAATACGCCGAATAAGCCAATCATTATGGCGCTGATTTTTTCTATCCACCAGCGGCTGACGCTAAGATCGCCGGAAGCCAGATTGAGGCCGATGGCGAGAATAAACACGAACGCAATCGCACTCACGCCCTGCATCATGCTGCCGATAAAAGGCACCGCGCGGGCAGCAAACAGGCTTTCTTTATTGGTGCTGAGGTAGGTGGTAACGATAAATTTGCCGTGCCCAGGCCCGATAGCGTGCAACACGCCATATAAAAATGCGCCGCCAAGCAACCATACACCACCGCTGTACTGATGATTGTGTATCTCAAGCAGATACATCACCAGATAGCGATGCAGGGTAATCTGTGTCGCCAGACACCACTGAATAAAAGCACTCCAGTGCAGGTGCAAATTGAAGGCGGCAGTCAGTATCAGGAGGGTCACCAACCCAGCAACCGGGAGGCGCCAGTCGGTCGTGAGGCGTTGCACTATCATCGTGTGACCTACATTAGGGGCATGAGGACAGTATAGTAATGCAACGTTAAGAGATTGTGCTATCCGTTAACCTGCACAAGATGTTAACGGATAGCGCAAGAGCGGGCGTGGGATTTAGCTTTTAGGATCAAAGAGATCCGTTTTCAGCGTGTCGTAATCAACTTTTTGTAAGCGGAAGTTGGTAATAAAGATTTTTCCAGCTTTTTGCTTTGAGACAAAACGATACTTCGGCACGATCTCTTTGGTTTGAATACCGGTCCACTGAGAGAAGAAGCTCAGGAAATCGTTGGCCGAACGGCGCGCCTTAATGATGTTGTGCGTTTTATCATCGCTTGAGAGCACCATAAACGGCACCTGGAAATTCTGCTGATACTTATCATCGTGCGCCAGATACTGCACCGCCTTCCCGCGCTCTTTAAAGGCCAGGCCGTGGTCAGAGAAATAGACTAACGAGAAGCTATCGGTATTACTGCGTAGCTGAGTGTAAAGCTGGCTTAACAGGTTGTCGGTTTGCGTCATGGTATAGAGATAGCACGAGGTCTCTTTGGACTGCACAAAGTGCTCATACTTACCCTGAGTGCGATCGCAAGCCTGCGGATGCGAACCCATCAGGTGCAGCACAATCAACTGCGGCTGGCTCCGCTGGGTGGCAAGAACCTGGGCAGTCATTTTCAGCAGCGCCTCGTCGCGGGTATTTTTATCCGCTTCAAAATCGCCGTTTTTGAGAAACTGCACTTCATCGGCTCGTTTGGCAATACTGGCGATGGCGGTATCGTACTCACCAATCTGCCCCTGGTTTGAGAACCACCAGGTCTGGAAGCCTGCGCGGTTGGCAAGGGTAACAAAGTTATCCTGGTACTGCGGCTTGCCATCCACCACCCGATTTAAGGTCAGCCCCAGCGATTTTTGCGTCGAACCGCTGGCGGCAATGTAGTTGGTAAACAGATTTCCGTTAACAGAACTGGCAAACGGCGTGTTGTCCCAGTGTCCGCCAAAAGCGCCCAGCGCATCACGCCGCGCGCTTTCACCAATCACCACCACATAGGTGTGATATTTCGGCTTAACGGCCACCACATTCCATGTATCTTTCACACCGGAAAGCGCGGCCATCCGCTGCTGTTCGTCGATCACTTCGCGATTATTAACAATAATGTCTTTCACAAAGCGAAAGGCCGGATAGCCGGTATCTTTGAGTTTGAACACGCCGCCATAAAGCTGGTTTTGAATCGGCTGAACAAAGAACACGCCAATACTAAACAGCAGGCACAGGGTTTCCACCAGTCGCCAGCGCGGCTTTTCTACCGCCTTACGACGAACGGCAATGACGCCAAGCGCAAAGATAAACAGACCGACCAGATAGCTGTACCACGGGAAAATGGTGAAGATTTCCGTCGACTCTTCCATGTTGGTCGAGTGCATCGCCAGCAAGGTATTAAAATTGGGTGCGCCGTAGGCCTGGCTGAAAGGGAAGTAGAGCGCGGCAACCAGTGAGTACGCCCCTAAAACGATCTTTTGTACTTTGGGCGCGGTGCGCCACAGCAAATGCAGGACACAGGCAAATGCGACGGCATACATCAAATCCCAGGCATAGCCAGATAGCTGCGTAAATGAATAGCCCAGCGACAGGTTAATCAGCAGTGATTGTAAAAAATAAAGTCCTGGCCACGGGCTAAAGGCAAGCACACGCGCGGAGAGGGAGTCTTTCACGGTTAGATTCATAAATCGCAACTATCAAAACGCCATGTGCGTCCCCTGGCGTCAAAGGTTCTTTAGTGGCCAGACCGTGCATAAAGAGGGGATGCAAAGGACAAGGCTGCAAGAAGATAAAGCCAGCTTATAACGCGGTCAACTACTGATAGTGAATTGTTTTGGGATGGCGCTTACAAAACCAGAAAATAACCGGGGTTTTTAGGTCAAACGGGTAGGATGTCAGCGAAATGTGACAAGGAGATGATGCGGCGTCGCGACGCCGCTTAGCGAGACGGTTTGTCCTGTTGTGGTTTGTCGTTGAAGAGATCGCACAGCATTTCGATCAACATCAAACGGACTTTAAAGGGAGAGTGGCTAAACACGCTGATACACCTCTTGAATTCGTTCATGGTTCCTCCTGCTTCCAGCTCGTCAATCCGTGATGAGCGTTCGTATTACATACAGATATAGCACAGGCTATATTTTATAGCTATGGCTAAAACGTTAATTTTTTGTGCTCGGGTCACAATCCATTACAATGGGCTCACTTGATATGACGCGTTAAGGCGTCACACAGATGAGGAAGTTCTATGGGTCGTCGCGCAGGTACGCCAATAACGAAAAAAGTGACGCAGCTGGTAAATGTTGAAGAGCACGTTGAAGGGTTCCGTCAGGTTCGTGAAGCGCATCGTCGGGAGCTGATTGACGACTACGTTGAGCTGATTTCAGATTTGATCCGCGAAGTGGGAGAAGCGCGTCAGGTGGATATGGCCGCCCGCCTTGGCGTATCGCAGCCGACCGTGGCCAAAATGCTCAAGCGGCTGGCGGGCGTTGGCCTGATTGAGCAGATCCCGTGGCGCGGCGTGTTTCTTACCCCGGAAGGGGAAAAGCTGGCGCAAGAAAGCCGGGAACGCCATCAGGTGGTGGAGAACTTCCTGCTGGTGCTGGGGATCAGCGCCGAGACTGCCCGCCGCGATGCGGAAGGTATTGAACATCATGTTAGCGAGGAGACGCTGGACATGTTCCGCCAGTTTACCGACAAGCACGGGCACAGCGCTGAATGAGTGTTCCTTTTATCCGGTCGCTGATGCGCGACCGTTTCCTGCACTTGCTGATTATCATCGGCATCCTGTTGAGCTTTTTTGTCCCCTTTAAGCCCGCACATTGGCCCGCCGTTATTGACTGGCACACCATTATTACCTTGAGCGGCCTGATGCTGTTGACCAAGGGCGTTGAGCAGAGCGGCTATTTCGATGTCCTGGGGCGTAAAATGGCGCGCCGCTTTGCGACCGAACGTCAGCTGGCGCTGTTTATGGTGCTGGCTGCGGCGCTGCTGTCGACGTTTCTGACCAACGATGTGGCGCTGTTTATCATCGTGCCGCTGACCCTGACGCTAAAAAAATGGTGTGCGCTGCCGATTAATCGGATGATCATCTTCGAGGCGTTGGCGGTGAACGCCGGGTCGCTGTTAACGCCAATCGGTAATCCGCAAAATATCCTGCTGTGGGGGCGTTCTGGGCTGACGTTTCCGGCCTTCACGCTGCAAATGCTGCCGCTAGCGTTGGCGATGATGGCCACGCTGCTGGTGCTGTGCTGGTTCTGTTTCCCGGCGAAAAAGCTCGCGTTTCAAAGCAGCGACCGTACCCCCTCATGGCAGCCTCTGCTGGTATGGAGCTGTCTGGCGTTTTATCTGATTTTCCTCGCGGCGCTGGAGATGCAGCAGGCGCTATGGGGGCTGGTTATCGTCGCGGTGGGATTCTTAGCGTTGGCCCGGCGAGTGGTATTCAGCGTCGACTGGACGCTGTTGCTGGTGTTTATGGCGATGTTCATCGATGTGTATTTGCTGACTGAACTCCCGGTGCTCCAGCAGTCGCTGGCAGGGGTGAACGGATTGTCACAAGGTCAGCTGTGGCTGACGGCGATTGGCCTGTCGCAGGTTATCAGCAACGTGCCATCGACCATCCTGTTGCTCAACTATGTCCCGTCGTCAATGCTGCTGGCATGGGCGGTGAACGTGGGTGGGTTTGGCCTGCTGCCCGGCTCGCTGGCAAACCTGATTGCGCTGCGCATGGCGGCTGACCGACGCATCTGGTGGCGCTTCCATCTTTACTCTATCCCGATGCTGCTGTGGGCGGCGGCAGTTGGGTATGGATTGCTTTTACTTTTCCGCTGATCTTCCCCGGAGTCGCTGGCGCTCGTCCGGGCTACAATCGTGGTTGTAGGCCGGATAGGTAACGCCGCCATCCGGCAATCCGCACCGCTGTGCCTGATGGCCCCATCTTTCATGCCCCGGACGAGCGCCAGCGACGCCGGGAAAACCCTCACCGACTCACAAAAATCGCACCTCCTGCTTGCGCATTTTTTCATCTTCCGGCTATATGACTAGTCATTAAGTTTAAATGACTAGTCATATAGGAGCCGTACCATGAAATCATCACTGCCCGCCAATTTCCTGTGGGGAAACTCTGTCTCCAGCATGCAAACAGAAGGTGCCTGGAATGAAGGTGGTAAAGGCATGTCGGTCTACGATATCCGCGAGCCGAAGGAGTTTGCATCCGACTGGAAGGTGGCGACCGACTCCTATCATCGTTTTGAAGAAGATTTTGATTTAATGAAAGACTTGGGCATGAACTGCTACCGTTTCCAGATTGCCTGGAGCCGCGTTTGCCCAACCGGCGACGGTGAATTCAATGAAGAAGGTATCGCTTTCTACGACCGTTTTATCAGCGGGCTGCTTGAGCGCGGCATTGAACCGATGATCTGCCTTTACCATTTCGACATGCCGCTGGCGCTTGCCGAAAAATATAACGGCTTTACCGACCGCCGCGTGCTGGACGCCTTTGTTCGCTACGGTAAAAAAATGATCGACTGCTTCGGCGACCGTGTCACCTGGTGGCTGACCTTTAACGAGCAAAACCTGTACCACATGCCGGAAGCCTTCCTGATTTCCGGCTATATGCGTGGCGATAAAACGTTGCGCGAGCTGTATCAGATTCAGCATCACGTGATGATGGCGCACGCGCACCTGACCAATTACCTGCACGAGACTAAACCGGGCAAACTGATGGGCGGTATGCTGGCGCACGCGCAGGTATATCCCGCCACCTGCAAACCGCGCGACGTTTTCTGCGCTCAGCAGCTCGATGAGTTCTTTAACCAGAACCTGTTGCGTGCTTTCGCAGGCGAGGGGTACAGCCCGGAAGTGATGCATTTTGTCGATAAAGCGGGTTTACGCGATATTTACCCTGACGACGATCTGGCGGTGCTGGCAACCATGAAGAATGACTACATGGCCTTTAGCTATTACGCCAGCCGCACGCTGGATAGCGACCCTATCCCGCAAGATACGCCGGTTAACAACTACATGCTGTTCGGCGACAAACCGAATCCACACCTGAAAGCCACCGAATGGAACTGGCAGATAGACCCGCTCGGTTTTCGCAGTATCATTACCCGCTACTACAACGATTGGCGTTTGCCTGTGTTCCCGATTGAAAACGGTATCGGCGTGATTGAGTCGTGGGATGGTGAAAACCAGATTGCTGATGATTACCGCATTGCTTACCACCGCGATCATATCAACGCCATGAAAGAGGCGATGTTTGAAGACGGCGCGCAGGTTATTGGCTACCTGGGCTGGGGGCTGATTGATATTCTTAGCTCGCAGGGTGATATGCGTAAGCGTTACGGCGTGGTCTACGTCAACCGCGAAAACCATGATTTAAAAGATTTAGCGCGCGTACCGAAAAAAAGTTATGCATGGCTGAAAAAAGTCATCCACAGTAACGGCGAAGAGATGTAACCACAGGAGCGGGTGATGGCAGCGAAGTATCTCGCGATAGCGCGGGAAATTAAAAAACGGATCATAAGTCGGCAATATCCCGCTTCTGAGCCATTACCCGACCAGCATGCGCTGGCGGCAGAATTTGGCACCAGCCGCATGACGATTCAGCAGGCGATGCGGCAGTTGATTGTGGAAGGGCTAATCTACACCCGGCAAGGGCAGGGGACGTTTGTGCGTAAAAACTTCCTCCAGCTTTCGCAGTGGGACATTCATGGCAGCGATTATTCGGGCGCGACGGAGACCTGGGGACACCTCGGCAAAGTGGCAAGCCAGGTGATTCGCTTCGAGCTGCGTTTCCCCTCGGAAAAGGAGCAAAGCTCGTTGCTGATTGATGCCGATGCCCCCGTCTATGATTTTGTGCGTCTACGGATGCTAAACGGTGAGCCGCTCTCATTGGATATTACCGTTATGCCCGTCTCATTGGTGCCGGGACTCAGTAAAGGGCATCTGGAAGATTCAGTGTTTCAGTATGTCCAGGAAAAGCTCGGGCTGAAAATGATGGGATCGTACCGTGTCGTTCGGGCAATAAAGCCGACGACGCTTGATAAAGAGCACCTTCACTGCGAGTCGGGCGACCCGATTCTGGAAGTTGAGCAGGTTATTTATCTGGATGACGGCACGCCGCTGGAGTACGCGCACTGCCACTATCGTTACGATCACGGCGGCATTGTTATCGTAAATAACGGATAGAAAAATGGCGGGTGATTAACCCGCCATTTTTTTGTCACTCCGGTGTCGCAGCGCTCGGCCGGATTGCCGGATGTAGGCCGGATAAGGCTTCAGCCGCCATCCGGCAATCCGCATCGGATGCTCTATCAGTTCAGACGAATCGGCATACCGGAGCGATTTTTCACCGCCTGATCGACAACGCTCTGATCAACATCAGACTGGCTGGTGACAGCCTGCACCGCTTTGGTCAGCGTAATCGGCACGACTTCACCTTCTTCGAACTGTGCTTCAGTGGTCGACAGCGGGTTGTGAACTTCAATGAAGCGGCTGCCGTCTGGCTCAGTGGTGGCCTTCACGGGCTCATCAATAAACTGCACACGAGTACCTACCGGCACGTTCTGGAACAGGAATTTGATGTCTTCGTTACGCAGACGCACGCAACCGTGGCTCACGCGCAGACCAATACCGAAGTTGGCGTTAGTCCCGTGAATAGCGTACAGACGACCGATATACAGCGCGTACAGGCCCATAGGGTTGTCAGGACCGGCAGGTACCACGGCTGGCAGCGGTTCGCCGGCGGCTTGGTATTCTGCGTGCATTTTCGCCGTAGGTGTCCAGGTTGGACCGGCTTTTTTGCGCTCTACCTTGGTCGTCCAGTTGATAGGCGTGTCTTTACCCAACTGGCCAATACCGATTGGCAGCACGATAACGGTGTTGGTGCCTTTCGGGTAGTAGTACAGACGCATTTCTGCGCTGTTGATAACAATCCCTTCATGCACGGTATCCGGCAGGATCAGCTGCTGAGGAATGTTCAGCACCGTACCGCCTTTTGGCAAGAAGGTATCCACGCCAGGGTTCGCTTCCAGCATGTTAGACAAGCCCATTTGATACTGGGCCGCGAAGTATTCCAGCGGTTGCTTATTGTTATCAGGAATAGTGATAACCTGGTTCTCACCGACAATACGGCTGCCGTTGGTCGGCAGCGGGTACGTGACCGCAGATGCCGAATTACAGAAGCCCACGACAGCAAGCGCCGCAGCGAAAAGCGTTGTTAATTTAATGTTCATGTTGTGCGAGGTATCAGTGCCCTTACGGCCGTTGTTTGGGAATTCAGACTGTTGGTAGGAGCGCATTATATGTGCATTCCTTGTCACAGGGAATTCGGATGTGTACGAAATCACATTTTTTTCACTTGGGTTACATTTTAGTCTCTGGCGAAGGCGGGCGCTTTTTATTCCCAATTGTGGCACAATAGGCGGTTTGTCACATTCTTCAGGATACTCCCGTGTTAGTTACCAGCAACGTCACCATGCAGTTCGGCAGTAAGCCGCTGTTCGAAAACATCTCCGTCAAATTTGGCGGCGGCAACCGTTACGGCCTGATTGGCGCAAACGGGAGCGGCAAATCGACCTTTATGAAAATCCTCGGCGGTGATTTAGAACCGACGCTGGGTAATGTTTCACTCGATCCCAACGAACGCATCGGTAAGCTGCGTCAGGATCAGTTTGCTTTTGAAGAGTACACGGTGCTAGACACGGTGATCATGGGGCATACTGAACTGTGGGAAGTGAAACAAGAGCGCGACCGCATCTACGGTCTGGCTGAAATGAGCGAAGAAGACGGCTACAAAGTGGCCGATCTGGAAGTGCTGTACGGCGAAATGGACGGCTATTCCGCAGAGTCCCGCGCCGGTGAACTGCTGCTGGGCGTCGGTATTCCGGTTGAACAGCATTGGGGTCTGATGAGCGAAGTTGCGCCAGGCTGGAAACTGCGTGTTCTGTTAGCACAGGCGCTGTTCTCAAATCCAGATATCCTGCTGCTCGACGAACCAACGAACAACCTGGACATCGACACCATCCGCTGGCTGGAGCAGACTTTAAACGAACGCGACAGCACCATGATCATCATTTCGCACGACCGTCACTTCCTGAACATGGTCTGTACTCATATGGCGGATCTGGATTACGGCGAGCTGCGCGTTTATCCGGGTAACTATGATGAATACATGACTGCCGCGACTCAGGCGCGTGAGCGTCTGCTGGCCGATAACGCCAAGAAAAAAGCGCAGATTGCTGACCTGCAATCCTTTGTTAGCCGCTTTAGCGCCAACGCCTCCAAATCGCGTCAGGCAACTTCTCGTGCGCGTCAGATTGATAAAATCAAGCTTGATGAAGTGAAGGCTTCCAGCCGTCAGAACCCGTTCATTCGTTTCGAGCAGGATAAGAAACTGTTCCGTAACGCGCTGGCGGTTGAAGAGCTCAGCAAAGGTTTCGATAACGGCCCGCTGTTTAAAGACGTTAACCTGCTGCTGGAAGTCGGCGAGAAGCTTGCCATTCTGGGGGCTAACGGCGTGGGTAAATCCACGATGCTGAAAACCCTGGTCGGTGAACTGACTGCGGATCACGGCACGGTGAAATGGTCTGAGAATGCGCAAATTGGTTATTACGCGCAGGATCATGCGGAAGATTTCGATAACGATCTGACCGTTTTCGACTGGATGAGCCAGTGGAAACAAGAAGGCGATGACGAGCAGGTAGTACGCGGCTTCCTCGGACGTCTGCTGTTCAGCCAGGACGATATCAAAAAACCGGCCAAAGTCCTGTCCGGTGGTGAAAAGGGTCGTATGCTGTTCGGTAAGCTGATGATGCAAAAACCGAACATTCTGGTTATGGATGAACCGACCAACCACCTGGATATGGAATCCATCGAATCGCTGAACATGGCGCTGGAAATGTATCAGGGCACCCTGATCTTCGTTTCTCACGACCGTGAATTCGTCAGCTCGCTGGCGACCCGCGTGATTGAAATTACGCCAGAGCGCGTGGTGGACTTCACCGGTAACTATGAAGATTACCTGCGCACTAAAGGCGTCGAGTAAAAAGTAATCGGGTTCCCTAGGGAACCCGATTTGAGTCGCCCGGCCAGGCGCAACGCCGCCGGGTTATCTCATGGGCTATTCCATCCCCAACGCACGCCTGCCGTGAACATTCAGATCTTCCAGCGTAAACCGTCCCTGCCAATTGGCCTCATAATCCTCACGCGGGAAATCACCCGGTGACGCCCCACGCTCAAGTGCGGCTTTTACCTTATGCGCATAGGCGAGGTTTTTGGCGCACATTGGAGCGGCGGGAATATACATCACGTTCCCCCAACCCTGCTGGTTTTCCACCGGCGCGACGGAGTGGATGACATCGCAATGCCACCACACGGAATCACCGGCCTCCAGAGCGGGAATAGAGGTGAGGGCGCTCATCAGCAGCGGATGCCACTTCTCAGAAATCGGCAGTACTTTACCCGATGCGACTCCGCACAATTCATCCTCAGGCACATCGTCCAGCAGCGGTCGCAGCAGCACATAAGCCATTGCTTCAGGAATCGGCACCACATGCAGTAACCCTTGATCGGGGATCATATCCGACAGCGCCGTCCAGCCCTGGAAGGTACGGAAAACGGAGCATTTGGTGGTGTTATCTACGGTGTATTCTTCGACGTCGGTGCGATATGCCGCATCCCACGGATCGTATTGCTCCACATTGCCGTTAAAAACGTTGGAAAATACTTGCTGATAAGCCGGAAGCAGCCAGCGTTCCAGCGCCCCGGAGTCGGTATGTGCGCCAAGCCCTTTTGAGGTGGTGCCCGGTGGACGGCGACGAATGCGGTCGGGATAAATCACGCTGATATCCGGGTTAAACCACTGCTTACCGTCGTGCTCAACCTGCCACAAACGGTTCAGGAATGATTGTGCCTGCGCCATTTCCGGGCTCTGGTGAGCCTGCATCTGGGCCTGCGACCAGTAGATCGGATAGATCTCCGGGCGTGAAGCCTCCAGGGAACCGAAGAAGCTGTCGCCCGGCCCTTTATAGACGTCATCGAAATGGTTGAGGTCAAGGTAGTCGAGCATTGAACGATCCCACGCTAGCGCCTGCTCGCGTGGGAAGTGACCTTTAATGACCGCGCAGCCGCGTCGTTTCACCTCGGCGCGAGTCGCGTCACTGATATTGCCAGAAGCGATATCCGCGAAAGGGATCACCGGCCATACCGGCTGATTCTGCGCCTTTAGCGCGTTGATTTCCGCGACGCGGGATTCAATGATGGCGCTCAGGCGGTCGAACGCCGCCTGGACGTCGCCAATCTGCGCGCGCAGCGTTTTTTTCATTTGACGAATGGCCGCTTTAGGATCGGCGGGCAGCGTTTCGTGGGTAAAGGTAACCGTCATATCAACCTCGCAATCTTTCATTCGAAAGTAAAATTCATTACAAGTGATACTTTAAGTTAAAACAAAGTTAATGCAAGTTTAAATTCTTGCGTTCGATCACGAAGGTAAACAAAGATGAATTCGTAGGCCGGATAAGGCAACGCCGCCATCCGGCAATGTGCCTGATGGCGCTGCGCTTATCAGGCCTACGAAGGGAGAGAATTAGAAAGGTGCGGTGCCGTCCAGCACGGCCTGAATCACATTCAGCGCGCCGTCGTGGTTGTTATCGTCGGTATGATAATCGGCAATGGCTTTAATACTGTCGGCTGCGTTATCCATCGCGAAGGCGTACTTCACCAGTTTAAGCATTTCTGCATCGTTGCCGCTGTCGCCAATTGCCACACATTCTTGCGGTGAAATATGCCAGCGCTTTAACAAGCGGCTGATACCGTTGGCCTTGTGCAGTCCGGGAATGATGAGGTCAACAAAGCCAAAACCGCTGGTGACGGGTTTCATAATGCCGTCGAGCGAGAGATGCAGTTTTTCGACTAACGCCGGAATCAGGCTGTCGGGGAGATTCAGCGAAAATTTAAACATCTTATCGTCGATGTCGTGATAGTTCGCGACCCGCTTTAACCGGTAATAGTGTTTGGACATCAGCGCCACCAGTTCTTCCGGCGCATTTTCGCTGATGTAAGCACTCTCAAGCCCACAGGCGACAAAATGGAGCTGCGAATCTTTAAGCAGTTCACCAATCACCGTTTGATATTCATGGCGAGTCAGTTCGCCGTGGAAAAGCTGTTGTCCGTGTTCGTACACCAGCGCGCCATTTTCGGCGACATACGAGATGCGGTCGCGGATCTCCGGGAAGAAGGTGATGAGCTGATAATACTGATTGCCGCTGGCGACGACGAATTCAATGCCGCGCTGTTGAAGCTGGTCAAACTGCGCCAGAAACCGCGAACGGTCGTAGGTTTTGGCGTCATTAAGAAAGGTGCCGTCCATATCGGTGATGATAGCTTTAACGGTCATGCAAGGTGCTCCTGGGGTAACTCCGGCCAGCAGCAATTTAATTATAATGTGAGCTAAAGCACAAATTTATTTCATTTGAAAGAGAAGTGGCGGGGAAGTTGTGTGGGCTGGGCCCTCTCCCTGGAAGGGAGAGGGGGAAAACCGGCGCTTGCCTCATCGACAACACCGATCGGTTCCCTCTCCCCTGAGGGGAGAGGGTTAGGGTGAGGGGGAAATGCACCGACTTACAGCGTATGCTCCGTACGCGCAATAATATCGTCCTGCGCATCCGGCGACAGCGCGGTGAAGAACGCCGAATACCCTGCCACGCGCACCACTAAATCACGATACTGATCAGGATGTTTCTTCGCCTCCAGCAGCGTTTCGCGTGAGACGATGTTGTACTGAATATGCCAGCCTTTATGCACCTCGAAGAAGGTACGCAGCAGCGCCATCAGTTTCTGCTTATCGCTTTCGTTTTCAAGCGTTGCCGGATTCAGCTTCTGGTTTAACAACACACCGCCAAGAATGGCCGAGGTCGGCAGTTTACCCACGGAGCTAATCACCGCCGTTGGGCCGAGATGGTCAGTACCGGAAGCCGGGCTTGCGCCTTCAGCAAGCGGTGTTTTGGCCTTACGTCCGTCCGGCGTCGCCATCGTCTGCGCGCCAAACGGTACGTTGGCGGAGATAGACGAGGTGCCCGCGTAGTAGTTACCGCCAATCGGGCCGCGGCCATAGCGCGGGTTGTGATACTGTTTCAGCTCATCGATATAGGTCTGATAGGCGCGGGCCAGCAGGGTGTCGACGCTATCATCGTCGTTACCGTATTTCGGCGCGCCGTTGATTAAACGCTGGCGCAGCTGCTCGTGAGTCAGGCCGTCGTAGTCCTCCGCCAGCGCTTTCGCCAGCTCCTGCTGACCAATCACTCCCTGATCGAAGACCAGCTTTTTCACCGCTGCCAGGCTGTTGCCCAGGTTGGCAATACCGACCTGCAAACCGGAAACCCAGTCGTATTTCGCGCCGCCCTGTTTGATGCTTTTCGCCCGTTCAATACAGTCATCAACCAGCGCCGAGCACAGAATATCGTGCACGTTCTCTTCCAGCATGGTATCGACCACGTATTCAATCTCAATCGACTTGCGGGTGTAGTAACGGATCTGCGTATCCCAGTCGCTCATCATTTGTTCGAAGTTCGCGAAGTTGCCTTTCGACAGCGCGTGCTCCTGCGGCAGGAATACCTGGCCGCTGGTGGCGTCGCGTCCGCCTTCCATCGCGGCAAGCATCACGCGGGCGAAGTTGATAAAGCTCATGCCGGTGCAGCGGTAGCCCCACTTGCCGCCGACGGCGGTTTCGATACAGCCGATTGCCGCGTAGTCGTAGGCGTCCTGTGGTTCGATACCCAGCTTGATAAATTCCGGAATCACGATTTCATCGTTGTTGAAGGCTGGCATACCGAAACCACAGCGAATCACCTGTACGCAGGCGTCGAGGAAATCATTGCTCATGCCCGCGTGGTAACGCACGCTCAGGTTTGGCTGGGTCGAGCGCAGACGACCGCAGGACTCCAGAATAGCGTAGGAGAGCGGGTTGACCGCGTCCTGCGCTTCACCGTTCACCAGCTTCTGACCGCCGATGGTGACGTTCTGATACAGCGGGCTACCGGCAGAGGCTTTGGAGTGTGAGCCGGATCGGATTTTGTTCACTTCCAGAAGCTTCAGCCAGCAGCTGTGCAGCAGCTCGATTGCGTGTTCACGATCCAGTGACTGCTCAAGCTCCACGTCGCGGCGATAGTACGGATACAGATACTGGTCCATACGGGCAAACGACACCGAGTGACCGTTGGACTCAATTTGCAGAATCAGCTGGATGAAGTAGCACAGCTGCAATGCCTGCCAGAAGGTTTTTGGCGGCTCATGGGCAATCACATCGCAGTTCTCGGCCATTGTCAGCAGCTCGTCGCGGCGGTTTTCGCGCGACTCTTGTGCCGCCATTTTGCGCGCGAGTTCCGCAAAGCGCGTAATGTGCTGGCTGACCGCTTCCAGTACGATATCAATGCCTTTGAGGAACTGTTCGCCGTGCAGGTCTTCCAGTACGGTCAGGTTGATGCGTGAGCGGCGCTCGGCGACTTTCGCACGCATACCGTCGAGGCCTTTTTCCAGCAACAGCGGGAAGTTCACCGCCAGGTGGGCATCGCCGGAGGTCATATTGCCTTCCGCTTTAATGATCCCGGTCGCCAGCAGCGCTTTTTGCTCGTCGGTAAACATTCCGTAGCAGCGATCCTGTACGGTCTGCCCACGCCACCACGGGCACACTTCGTGCAGCACGCGTTTGTTCTCTTCGCTTACGGCAAAACCGGCGCCTGGGCGATCCGCCAGATCATCAATCTCTTTTTCAATCCAGCTGACGGTATATTCCGGGAAGATTGGCGCGGCGCGCACTTCGCTTGCCTGGTTGCCGACGATAAGCTCGTCATGCTTGATCCAGATGGTGCGCTCGGCCAGGTGATGCGCCAGCGCCAGCGCGCGTCGAACCGGAATCGGTTTATCCAGATGTTGCTGGTACGCCTGGGTATAGTGAAGCGCGCGTTCCGTACACACCGGCGGCTTAACGATATGCACCAGCGCATTTTTATGCGCCTGAATACGGTCGGTCAATTTATCGAGTTTTAGCATTGTCATGAGATTTATCCTCGTAGTGTCGCCGTTAACCCTTTCTCATGGGCGTACTGTTGGGCAAATTCCAGCAGTGCCGGGTCGTTAAGCGGCTTGTCGGGTGCAAAGTAGGGTAGGCCGAGCAGGCTATATTTATTGATGCCCAGCGTGTGGTAAGGCAGAAAATGAATATCGCGCACTCCATTCATATCGGCGGCGAAATCGGTGATGGCTTTGATGGAATCTTTATCGGCGTTAAAGCCCTGAATCAGCGGTACGCGCAGGGTAATATTTTTACCGGCGGCGGCCAGTCGGTTCAGGTTATCGAGTACACGTTTAGCCGAGCCGTCGGTCCACTGCTTGAAGCGGGCTTCGTCGACGTGCTTTAAGTCAGCAAGGAACAGGTCGATATAGGGCAGCGCCGGTTCCAGATAGCGCCACGGTACGTGCAGGCAGGTTTCAACCGCCGTATGGATGCCTTGTTCATGTGCGCTTTTCAAAAGCGTCAGCGCCAGCTCCGGGTTCATAAAGGGTTCACCGCCGGAGAGCGTCATGCCGCCGCCGCTGCGATCGTAAAACGGTTTGTCGCGCAGGACGGTAGTCATAATTTCGTCCGCACTTTTCTCCTCACCGCAGACGGTGAGCGCCTGAGTGGGGCAGCAGTCGGTCAATGCGGCAAGGTGCGTGTCATCCAGTTTTTCCCGGTGAATGACCAGACCGCTTAGCGCGCGCTCAATCACCGTGGGTGCCGCTTTGTGGCACAGGTCGCAGCCGTCCAGACACAGGCGTGGATCAAACAGCAGATCCTGTCCGCGAGCGCGGCTTTCTGGGTTTTGACACCAACGGCAGCCGAGTGAACATCCTTTAAGGAAGACCACGGTGCGAATACCTGGACCATCATGGGTTGAATAGCGCTGAATATTGAAAATCATATGCTGCCCTCATCTTTCGTATAAAGATTAAATTACTTTCGAATGAAAGTTATCTTGATGTGCGTCAACTTAAGCTGAGGTTTTGCTGTGGTAGTGTTATTCCATGCTAAATATCACGGTTTAAGGAAACATCATGGAACTCTATCTCGACACCTCCGACGTTGTTGCAGTAAAGAAGCTGGCGCGCGTTTTCCCGCTGGCGGGCGTGACCACCAATCCGAGTATTGTGGCCGCGGGGAAAAAACCGCTGGACGTGCTGTTGCCGGAATTGTACGAAGCGATGGGCGGTAAAGGGCGCTTGTTTGCGCAGGTGATGGCCACCACCGCTGATGGGATGGTGGCTGATGCCCATAAGCTGCGGGCAATTATTCCCGATCTGGTCGTGAAAGTGCCGGTTACCGCAGAAGGGCTGGCGGCAATTAAGTTGCTGAAAGCCGAAGGGATCCCAACATTGGGCACCGCCGTTTATGGTGCTGCGCAGGGTTTGTTGTCGGCATTAGCTGGCGCAGAATACGTGGCGCCGTATGTCAATCGCATTGATGCGCAGGGCGGTAATGGGATCCAGGCCGTGGCGGAATTGCAGGATTTGCTGACGCTGCATGCGCCGCAGTCAAAAGTGCTGGCCGCGAGTTTTAAAACTCCGCGTCAGGCGCTGGATTGCCTGCTGGCAGGGTGCCAGTCCATCACGCTGCCGCTCGATGTTGCGCAGCAGATGATTAGCTACCCGGCGGTCGACGCGGCGGTGGCGAAGTTTGAGCAGGATTGGCAGACGGCGTTTGGACGGACGTCGCTGTAATCCAGCAGGAACCGTAGGCCTGAAAGCTGCGCGCCATCAGGCGCCGCCGAGCACATTGCCGGATGGCGGCTACGCCTTATCCGGCCTACACCACTCTGTAGCCCGGGCGAGGCGTTCACGCCGACCCCGGGGCCGGTGCATATTCCCGGCGTCGCTGCGCTCGGCCGGGCTACATGTGGCTGTCCTCTGACTCGGGGCTAACAATTGCGCATATCCGTAGCCCGGGCAAGGCGTTCACGCCGACCCCGGGGCCGGTGCACATTCCCGGCGTCGCTGCGCTCGGCCGGGCTACATTTGGCTGTCCTCTGACTCGGGGCTAACAATTGCGCATATCCTTAGCCCGGGCGAGGCGTTCACGCCGACCCCGGGGCTCGGCGCATATTCCCGGCGTCGCTGCGCTTGGCCAGGCTACACCGCTGGCTGGCCACAGACCTCACACGTCGGGCTACGCATCAGTTTCATCTCTCTGAACTGGCAGCGCATCGCGTCATACATCACGATTTTTCCTGCTGCGGGCGTGCCGTAATGAGTCAGCACTTTAATGGCTTCCATCGCCTGCATTGCGCCAATGACTCCCACTAGCGGCGCCATCACGCCTGCTTCCACGCAGGTCAATGCATTTTCACCGAACAGCCGGCTCAGGCAGCGGTAACACGGTTCGCCGTCCTGATACGTAAAGACCGAAATCTGGCCTTCCATGCGAATGGCCGCGCCGGAGACCAGCGGAATTTTATGTTGGAAACACCCGGCGTTAAGCTGGTTGCGAATGGTGATGTTATCGGTACAGTCGAGTACCAGATCGTGCTCGGCTATCAACGCCCACAGCGCATCCTCTTCCAGCATTGCATTACGGGTAACGAGCGTGGTGTGCGGGTTAATGCGCGTCAGCGCATCGCGTGCGGAGTTAACTTTGGGTTCTCCAAGCGTGACATCGCTGTGCAGCGTCTGGCGTTGCAGATTGGAGAGCGATACGGTGTCAAAATCGAGCAGTGTCAGCAATCCCGCACCTGCTGCCGCCAGGTACTGCGATGCCGCGCAGCCCAGGCCGCCAAGGCCCACCACCAGTACCCGTGAGGCTTTTAACTTCTCCTGACCGTCGAAATCGAAATCCCGCAGGATGATTTGTCGGTTATAGCGCAGCATTTCTGCATCGCTAAGTTCTACGCTCATTACAAGCCACCCAGCAGATGGTTAAACGGCTCAACCTCAACCCATTCACCGGCCTCAACGCGCCCGCGTTCGCGCTCCAGCACGATAAAGCAGTTACCCTGACTAAAGGAGCTGAAAATATGTGAACCCTGATGGCCGGTTGTGGAAACCGTCAGTTCACCGTTGTCATTACGGGTCAGCAGACCGCGCTGGAAATCAAGACGACCCGGCGATTTCTTCAGCGTATCGGTCGTACGCACGCGCAGACGCGGTGCCTGAGTCGGCTGGCTGCTCGCGCTGAGCTTCGCCAGCAATGGCTGCACCAGTTGATAGAAGGTTAACGCCGCGGACACCGGGTTGCCCGGTAGGCCACAGAACCAACTGTTGCTGAGCTTGCCAAAGGCGAACGGTTTGCCCGGCTTGATGGCGAGTTTCCAGAAGCCAATTTCGCCCAGCTCATCAAGAATCGTTTTGGTGTAATCGGCTTCGCCCACCGAAACGCCGCCGGAGCTAATGACCACGTCGGCCTGCTTATCCGCCTCGATAAAGGTCTGGCGAAGTTGCTCGGGATCATCGCGAATAATGCCAAGATTAATCACCTCACAGCCGAGCTGCTCGAGCATCAGATGCACCGCCAGACGGTTGGTGTCGTAGATTTGCCCATCGCCCAGCGGCTGGCCCGGCAGCTGGAGTTCATCGCCGGTAGAGAATAGCGCGACGCGAACTTTGCGCACCACGTTCACCTCGGCAATACCCAGCGAAGCCAGTACCGGTAGCTCCGCGACCGTCAGGCGAGTACCCGCCGGGAATACCACCGCGCCGTTAGCGATATCCTCGCCACGGCGGCGAATGTTCTGCCCCGGCTTGACGTTTGCGGTGAACCGCACCCCGGCATCGGTCTGTTCTGTTTCCTCTTGCATCACCACGGCTTCGCAACCCGCGGGGACCGGTGCGCCGGTCATAATGCGAATGCAGGTGCCCGCAGGCCATTCACCGTGGAACGGCTGTCCGGCAAAGGCTTTACCGGCGACCGCCAGCGGCGCTTGTGCCGCCACATCGGCCAGACGCACCGCGTAACCATCCATCGCCGAGTTATCAAAACCCGGTACATCCAGAGGGGAGATGATATCGCGGGCCGTAATCCGGCCAAATGCCTGTAACAACGGCACCGATTCGCTGTCATGCAGTGGGGTAATCTGCGAAAGCATCTGCGTTAGCGCGGTATCAAGCGGTATCAATCCGGCGGTAAAATCCATGGGTAAACTCCTGCGGGAAACGTTCGAATGCGCCCATTATGGCAGAAAAACCCCGCAGGCTGTATGCCACCTGTGGTGTAGCTTTACATCACCAGCCGCTATTTCTATATTCAAAATTGATATAGGAGCAGAGTCACTATAATGATATTTATACCCGTCATACTTCAAGTTGCAGGTGCGTTGGCTGGCAACTCGAATTATTTAGGGTATATAAAAAAATGACGTAAGGGATAACAGATCAATGGGCAAGGCAGTCATTGCGATTCACGGCGGAGCCGGGGCAATAAGTCGTCATCAACTTTCAGCGCAAAAAGAGCACGAATACGTGACGGCGCTTTCTGACATTGTTGAAAGTGTACAAAAAATGCTGGAGGAGGGTGCCAGCGCGCTCGACGCGGTGACCGAAGCGGTACGCCAGCTGGAGGAGTGTCCGCTGTTTAATGCAGGCATCGGCTCGGTCTTTACCGCCGCTGAAACACATGAACTGGATGCCTGCATCATGGACGGCAATTCGCTTGAAGCGGGTGCCGTCGCCGGCGTGAAACATCTGCGCAATCCAATTCTGGCGGCTCGTGCGGTATTAGAGAATAGCCCGCACGTGATGATGATGGGTGAGGGCGCTGAAGCCTTCGCCAAAGCGCAGGGTATGGAGCTTGTGGACAATTCACTGTTCTCAACCGATACCCGTTTTCAGCAGTTGCTGGAAGCGCGTAGCAACGGCGAATTTATTCTCGACCATGATGGCTCGCCGCTCGACGAACGTCAGAAAATGGGCACCGTCGGTGCCGTGGCGCGTGATATTAACGGTAATCTGGCGGCGGCAACGTCCACCGGCGGAATGACCAATAAATTGCCCGGCAGAGTGGGCGACACCCCGCTGGTTGGGGCCGGTTGCTATGCCAATAACGCGAGCGTGGCGGTTTCCTGCACCGGTACCGGTGAGGTGTTTATCCGCACGCTGGCGGCCTACGATATCGCGGCCCTAATGGAGTACGGCAATCTTAGCCTGCTTGAGGCCTGCGAGCGGGTGGTGATGGAAAAACTGCCAGCACTTGGCGGCAGCGGCGGACTTATCGCCATTGACCGGGAAGGTAACGTAGTGCTGCCGTTTAACAGTGAAGGCATGTACCGCGCCTGGGCATACGCCGGGGATACGCCAACCATCGGTATTTACCGGGAATAGAAGGAGTTAGCGTGCCGCATTCCGCTGAACTTGATGCGTCTCAGGTACTGAGTCTTCAGAACCTGAACGTGGCATTTTGTCAGGATAAACAGTCCGTCCGCGTAGTTAATCAACTCTCGTTAACGCTTAACCGTGGTGAAACGCTGGCGATCGTCGGCGAGTCGGGTTCGGGAAAATCGGTGACGGCACTGGCGTTGATGCGCCTGCTGGAACAGTCCCGCGGACAAATTGCCTGCGACCAGATGCTGCTGCGGCGACGTAATCGTGAGGTAGTTGACTTACTGGAGCAGACTCCCGCACAGATGCGCGGCATACGCGGGGCGGATGTGGCGATGATTTTTCAGGAGCCAATGACCTCGCTGAATCCGGTCTTTACCATTGGTGAGCAGATTGCCGAGTCGATTCGTTTGCACCAGGGGATGGGGCGTGAAGAGGCGCTGGCCGAGGCTAAAAAAATGCTCGATAAGGTGCGGATCCCCGAAGCGCAGGCGGTGCTTTCGCGTTATCCGCATCAGCTTTCTGGCGGTATGCGTCAGCGCGTGATGATCGCGATGGCGCTGTCGTGTCGTCCGGCGGTGCTGATTGCCGACGAACCGACGACGGCGCTGGATGTCACCATCCAGGCGCAAATTCTCCAGCTTATCGACGTGCTGCAAAAAGAGATGTCGATGGGGGTGATATTTATCACTCACGATATGGGCGTCGTGGCGGAAATCGCTGACCGGGTTTTGGTTATGCACCAGGGCGAAGCGGTTGAAACCGGCAGCGTAGACGATATCTTTAACGCGCCTCAACACCCGTATACTAAACGTCTGCTGGCCGCCGTACCGCGGTTGGGGGCGATGCGCGGTAGCGATTACCCCAAAAGTTTCCCGGATGTGAACGCCCCTACGCTGGAACCGCAGCCGCAAAATACCGTGGCGACGGGCGAACCCATTTTGCAGGTGCGCAATCTGGTCACCCGCTTTCCACTGCGCGGCGGCCTTTTGAATCGCGTGACCCGTGAAGTGCATGCGGTGGAAAATGTCAGTTTCGATCTCTGGCCGGGTGAGACATTGTCCCTAGTGGGCGAGTCTGGCTGCGGTAAATCCACCACCGGGCGCGCGTTGCTGCGGTTAGTCGAATCGCAAAGCGGCACCATCACCTTCAACGGCGAGCGCATTGATACGCTCAATGCCCGCCAGCTGCAACCGCTGCGCCGCGATATTCAGTTTATCTTCCAGGATCCGTACGCTTCGCTTGATCCGCGCCATACGGTGGGTTTCTCGATTATGGAGCCGCTGCGTATTCACGGCGCGTTGACGGGCGAAGCGCTACAGCAGCGGGTCGCGTGGTTATTGCAGCGTGTCGGCCTGTTGCCGGAGCACGCGTGGCGGTACCCGCATGAATTTTCCGGCGGTCAGCGCCAGCGTATCTGCATTGCGCGCGCGCTGGCTTTGTCGCCGAAAGTGGTCATCGCCGATGAGTCCGTCTCGGCGCTGGATGTGTCGATTCGCGCGCAGATTATCAACCTGCTGCTCTCTTTGCAGCGTGATATGGGCATCGCATTTCTCTTCATTTCCCATGATATGGCGGTGGTGGAACGCATTAGCCATCGTGTGGCGGTGATGTATCGCGGGCGAATCGTGGAAATTGGCCCGCGCCGCGCTATTTTTGAAAATCCTCAGCATCCGTATACCCGCAAGCTTCTGGCGGCAGTGCCGGTGGCCGATCCGGCGCATCGTCGTCCGCAGCGGGTTCTGCTCTCGGACGAACTGCCGGGGAATATCTACAAACGGGGGGAAGTCGTCGAACCGATAGGTTTGCAACAGATCTCGCCGGGGCATTTTGTGGCTCGCGAGCCGGTAAGTAGTGCGCTAGTAAATCGATAATAAAACGTCAAACGACAGGCAGGGGACAACATGACACAACGCATTTCACGTAAATGGCTGGTTGCAGTGGGGGTGGCCTCCGCGCTTGCCGCCTCTCCGGTGTTCGCCGCAAAAGATGTGGTGGTAGCGGTAGGATCTAACTTCACCACGCTCGACCCATACGACGCCAACGACACGCTGTCGCAGGCGGTGGCGAAATCCTTCTATCAGGGGCTGTTTGGCCTTGATAAAGAGATGAAGCTGAAAAACGTGCTGGCGGAAAGCTACACCGTTTCAGACGATGGCAAGGTGTATACCGTTAAGCTGCGCCAGGGCGTTAAATTCCAGGATGGCACCGATTTCAACGCCGAGGCGGTGAAAATCAACCTCGATCGCGCCAGCAACCCGGAAAGCCATCTCAAGCGGTACAACCTGTACAAAAATATCGATAAAACCGAAGTGGTGGATGCGAATACGGTGAAAATCACCCTGAAGCAGCCGTTCTCGGCATTTATCAATATTCTTGCCCATCCGGCGACGGCGATGATTTCGCCTGCGGCCCTGAAAAAATACGGCAACGAAATTGGTTTCCATCCGGTGGGAACCGGCCCGTATCAGCTGGATACCTGGAATCAGACGGATTTTGTGAAGGTCAGTAAATACGCTAACTACTGGCAAAAAGGGCTGCCGAAGCTGGACTCTATTACCTGGCGTCCGGTGGTGGATAACAATACCCGCGCCGCAATGCTGCAAACCGGCGAAGCGCAGTTTGCTTTCCCAATTCCTTACGAGCAGGCGGCGCTGCTTTCGAAAAACAGCCAGCTTGAACTGGTTGCCAGCCCGTCCATTATGCAGCGCTACATCAGCATGAACGTCACGCAAAAACCGTTCGATAACCCGAAAGTGCGTGAAGCTATCAACTATGCGATTAACCGTCAGGCGCTGGTTAAAGTGGCCTTTGCGGGCTATGCCACACCGGCGACGGGCGTTGTACCACCGTCCATCGCATATTCACAGCAGTATCAGCCGTGGCCTTATGATCCGGCGAAAGCGCGCGAACTGTTAAAAGAAGCCGGTTATCCGAACGGTTTTAGCACCACGTTGTGGTCGTCACATAACCACAGCACGGCGCAGAAAGTCCTGCAATTTACCCAGCAGCAGCTGGCGCAAATTGGTATTAAGGCGCAGGTCACGGCGATGGATGCCGGGCAGCGCGCGGCGGAAGTGGAAGGCAAGGGGCAAAAAGAGAGCGGCGTCCGCATGTTCTATACCGGCTGGTCGGCCTCGACCGGCGAAGCGGACTGGGCGTTGTCACCGCTGTTTGCCTCCTCGAACTGGCCGCCAACTCAGTTCAATACGGCCTTCTACAGCAACCCGCAGGTTGATAAAGATTTGACGGCGGCGCTGCAAACAACCGACAACGCTGAAAAAGCGCGCTTATACAAAGAGGTGCAGGATACGCTCTGGAAAGAGTCACCGTGGGTGCCGCTGGTAGTGGAAAAACTGGTTTCGGCACACAGCAAGTCCTTGTCTGGATTCTACATTATGCCGGATACTGGTTTTAGCTTCGATGATGCGGATTTGAAGTAAGCGGCGTTTTCCCGCGTCATATTGGCGCGGGAAAGCATCGGCAAGGAGAGTCATGCTCAACTATGTTATCAAACGCCTGCTCGGCCTGATTCCCACGCTGTTTATCGTGGCCGTGCTGGTGTTTTTGTTTGTCCATATGCTGCCCGGTGATCCGGCGCGGCTGATTGCCGGGCCGGAAGCTGACGCGCAGGTTATCGCGATGGTGCGCCAGCAGCTGGGGCTGGATCAGCCGCTGTACGTGCAGTTCTGGCATTACATCAGCCACGCGGTGCAGGGGGATTTTGGCACTTCAATGGTGTCACGCCGTCCGGTATCAGAAGAAATTGCCAGCCGTTTTTTGCCGACCTTATGGTTAACGCTCGCCAGTATGGCCTGGGCGGTGCTGTTTGGTATGGCGGCGGGGATTGCCGCCGCCGTCTGGCGTAATCGCTGGCCGGATCGGCTGGGAATGGCGCTGGCGGTTACCGGTATCTCCTTCCCGGCATTTGCGCTCGGGATGTTGCTGATGCAGATTTTCTCCGTTGAGCTGGGCTGGCTGCCAACCGTGGGGGCCGATAGCTGGCGGCACTACATTCTGCCCTCGATAACGCTGGGGGCGGCGGTAGCGTCCGTTATGGCGCGTTTTACCCGCGCATCGTTTGTCGATGTGTTGAACGAAGATTACATGCGCACCGCACGCGCCAAAGGTGTAAGCGAGAAAGGGGTGGTGCTCAAGCATGGTCTGCGAAACGCCATGATCCCGGTGGTCACCATGATGGGGCTACAGTTTGGTTTTCTGCTCGGCGGCTCGATTGTGGTGGAGAAAGTCTTTAACTGGCCGGGTCTGGGACGCCTGCTGGTGGACTCGGTGGAGATGCGTGATTATCCAGTCATTCAGGCTGAGGTGCTGCTATTTTCACTGGAGTTTATTCTTATCAATTTAGTGGTGGATGTGCTTTACGCCGCCATTAATCCGGCTATCAGGTACAAATAACGTGCGAATATTGAATTGGCGCCGACAGGCAGCCCTGAATGCCATGCCGGTGATAAATACGGCTGAACAACGCACCCCATGGCGCGAGTTCTGGCGGCGTTTTCGCCAGCAGCCGATCGCCATGGCATCGGGCATTTTTGTGCTGTTGTTGATTATTGTGGCGGTGGTTGCGCCGTGGATTGCGCCGTTTGATGCGGAAAACTATTTCGATTATGACCGCCTGAACGAAGGGCCGTCATTGATGCACTGGTTTGGCGTCGATTCACTGGGCCGGGATATTTTCAGCCGGGTGCTGGTGGGGGCGCAAATTTCACTCACCGCGGGCGTGTTCGCCGTGCTGATAGGTTCGGTCATCGGGACGATTCTGGGGTTGCTGGCGGGCTATTATGAAGGCTGGTGGGATCGCATTATTATGCGTATTTGCGACGTGCTGTTTGCCTTCCCCGGCATCCTGCTGGCGATTGCGGTGGTGGCTATCATGGGCAGCGGTATGACCAACGTGATCATCGCTGTAGCGATTTTCTCCATCCCGGCGTTCGCGCGTTTGGTTCGTGGCAACACGCTGGTGCTCAAACAGCAGACCTTTATCGAATCCGCGCGCAGTATCGGTGCCAGCGATCGGGTTATTATTTTCCAGCATATTTTGCCCGGCACGGTGTCATCGATTGTGGTCTATTTCACCATGCGTATCGGCGTGTCGATAATTTCAGCCGCCAGCCTGTCGTTTCTGGGATTAGGTGCGCAGCCACCGACGCCGGAGTGGGGCGCAATGCTTAACGAAGCCCGCGCGGATATGGTGATGGCCCCACACGTGGCACTTTTCCCGGCGCTGGCGATTTTTCTGACGGTACTGGCGTTTAATTTGCTGGGTGACGGCCTGCGCGACGCGCTGGATCCGAAGCTAAAAGGGTAGGGTATGTTTCCTGATGGCGCTACGCTTATCAGGCCTACAGCTCAGAAATCGTTGTAGGCCTGATAAGGCAATTTGCCGCCATCCGGCAATCTGTATCTTACAGCCCGATGGCACTACTTTTGTGAGTTGCCGTTAAACCCGGCTACCCCACAGGTCATACTCGTCGGCGTTTTCAACTTTCACACGCACCACGTCGCCCGGCTTCACTTTCGTTTCGCCGTTCAGATAGACCGCGCCGTCGATTTCTGGGGCATCAGCCATGCTGCGGCCAATCGCGCCTTCTTCGTCAACTTCATCGATCATAACCAGAATCTCGCGGCCCACTTTTTCCTGCAGACGTTCAGCAGAGATCTGCTGTTGAAGCTGCATGAAGCGGTTCCAGCGTTCTTCTTTGATCTCGTCCGGCACCTGATCCGGCAGATCGTTTGCCGACGCGCCGTCAACCGGGCTGTACTGGAAGCAACCAACGCGGTCGAGGCGAGCTTCCTTCAGGAAGTCCAGCAGCATCTGGAAGTCTTCTTCTGTTTCACCAGGGAAACCGACGATAAAGGTTGAGCGTAAGGTCAGCTCTGGGCAGATTTCACGCCACTGCTTGATGCGCGCGAGCTGACGGTCGACGGAACCCGGACGCTTCATCAGCTTGAGGATGCGAGGGCTTGCGTGCTGCATCGGGATATCGAGATACGGCAGGATTTTGCCTTCCGCCATCAGCGGGATCACGTTGTCCACGTGCGGATATGGATAGACGTAATGCAGACGCACCCACACGCCCAGTTTCGCGAGCTGTTCGCACAGGCTTTCCATACTGGTTTTCACCGGCTCGCCGTTGTGGAAACCGGTGCGGTGTTTTACGTCAACGCCGTAGGCGGAGGTGTCCTGAGAAATCACCAGGATCTCTTTTACCCCTGCATCGACCAGACGCTTCGCTTCTGCGAGCACTTCGCCAATAGGACGGCTCACCAGATCGCCACGCATGGACGGGATGATGCAGAATGCGCAGCGGTGGTTACAGCCTTCGGAAATTTTCAGATAAGCGTAATGACGTGGCGTCAGCTTCACGCCCTGTTCCGGCACCAGGCTCAGGAACGGGTTGTGCTGTGGCTTAGGCGCGTAATGGTGAACGTGCTCCAGTACCTGTTCGTAGCTGTGCGGGCCAGTGATTTCCAGTACCTTTGGGTGCACTTCGCGAATTTGATCTTCTTTGGCACCCAGGCAACCGGTCACAATCACCTTGCCGTTTTCTTTTAGTGCTTCACCGATGGCTTCCAGAGACTCCTGGACTGCGCTGTCGATAAAACCACAGGTATTGACGATAACCATGTCGGCATCATCGTAAGTTGGCACTACGTCATAACCTTCGGTACGCAGTTCGGTCAGGATACGTTCGGAATCCACCAGGTTTTTTGGGCAGCCGAGGGAGACGAATCCAATTCGCGGTTGTTGCATGCTAGTACGCTCACAAAGTAAACAGAAAAGAAAAACCGGGCGATTCTACACGGCTTTACGCTGACTCTCTACTGCTACTTTGCCCGCCCGCCGCCATTGTTCAGAGTTGTTGTAATGTTAAATTTGTTTCCAGTGATGATTTATTGATATCGCGCAGCTTCCTGTACGTTAATTAATCGCATAATAAAAATGCCAATGGGTGGCAAGGGAGGTAAATGCATGATGGAAAGCAAACTGAAACGCAAGCTAGTGGGGCAGCTCACCGGTGCGCGAATTGACCTTGAGGCCTATCTGCGGTTGCGAAAAGCTAAGGGGTATATGTCAGTCAGTGAAAACGATCATCTGCGTACTAACCTGCTCGATTTGTGTAGTGAATTACGGGAGAGTGCGGCACAGCTCAAACGGAGCTGCCTGCCCCATGACCTGGAAATGATAAGACAGGCGGGTGAGGCGATTGCCTCGGCCGCGGTCTGTTTGATGAGCGGGCGCTATGACTGCCCGACTTATATTGCGGTTAACGTAGAGACGCTTGAGCGCTGCCTGGCAGCGTTGACGCGGAGCATTGAAAACCTGGATGCGCAGTTGTCCATAACGCATGCCTGAAATCAGGGCGACCAGGGAAGGTCGCCCAAATGTGACAAGCGCTGCAATACCCCGGCACGCTAGCGCATAATCCGCCGTAAAATACGGTTGGCTCGCTCTTCGAAGGTGGTCGCCGCCTCGTCAATCGTCGCTTTGCCGTAATCAATATTCTGTAATGCAGCAACAAACAGCGCGATTAATTGCGGGTCCTCGAGATAGGGCAGCGTTGTGGATTTATTCGGTAATGAGGCTGACTGCATCAGCCCGGCAAGCACCGGATCGCTATCTTTGAGCTGTCCTGCATCACGCAGAATCTGCTCACCGGCACGGCTTAGCGGTACGCCGCGCTCCAGCCCAACCGGCACGACGCCTTCCTTCTCGCTCATCAGAAAGTTAATCAGCATTGCCGCTTCCTGCGGATGGCGGGTATTTTTACTGACTGAGAACATCAGCGCCGTTTTATTAAATTGCCCGGCGTCTTTTGCTCCTTCGCGCATCGGGTAATCCCCCATCACCAGATCGGAAGGATTTTTTAGATTTTGCGACTCGGCGGTGTACATCACGTTCCAGTTATAAATGCCGCCCCATTCACCATTGATCCACGGCTTCATTTCATAGGCCACGCCCTTACCAAACGACGCCATCGCTCGGGCATCCGGTATCGTGTGGGCATCAACCATTTTGCGATAGAAGGTAAACGCTTCAACCAGATCCGCATGGCTCCAGCCCAGTTTGCGGGTTTTCTCGTCGACCATCGGCTTTTGGTTGCCCTGATAAACGTAGGAGTTGAGCAGCAGCAGTGAATCCTGCTCGGTGAGTATCATCGGGAAATAGTTATCTCCTAACTTCTCTTTAAACACCGGCCCCGCTTTTAACAAATCCTCCCACGTTTTGGGCAGCGCCAGACCCGCTTTATTCCAAGTTGCCGCGTTGTAATAAAACAGCATGACGTTGGCGGAGACGGGGATGGCGTTGACCTTGCCATTTACCGTGGTGCTGGCTAGCGCTGCCGGTGAGAACTGGTCGAGACCTATCGGTTGGCTGAGCTTATTCAGATCATAAAAACCGTCTCCCGTTTTTGACAGGAGCGTCAGCCAGTTCCAGTTAGTCTGCATCACATCGGCTTCGGTGTTGCTGTTGATCTGCGTGGTCAGACGGGAGTAAAACCCGTCCCAGCCGGTGTACTCAGCCTTCACTTTGATATTGGGATATTTGGCCTCAAAGGCTTCCAGCGCCTTCAGGGTTGCCTGGTTGCGCGCTTTACCGCCCCACCAGGCAAAACGGAGTTCCACCTGATCGGCGCTGTGCGCGGCAGGCATCGCACCGAAACTGCAACAGGCAAGCAGGAACAAAATCGACTTTTTCATGGATGAATCCTCCGTGTCATAACAATTAGCGGCGACGCTGGCGGTAGCCGGTCAGGCTTTTCACCAGCCGCATTTCCTGCTTGCACCACGGCGCACCCTCGGGAGTCAGCACATCATGGAACCACAGAGACTGCGGAGCGGGATGGTCTTTATTAACGCTGGTCCAGGGGATCCAGGTCTGCGTTTTGCCCTTAACCAGACCCCACTGATAGCAGCCGGTATCAAAAGCGCAAAACAGCGGAAGCTGCTCGCTGAATTGACAATCCATATGGCGGGCCAGCCACTCGGTGCACAGTACCGGGCGATTGTGCTGGGCGAGGCTCTCCAGAATACCTAGCTGGCGGGCGGCATTGTTGTAGTTGTGGTAGCTAATGATGTCGGAGAGTTCGAGCGCGGCGACGTCAATGGGGTGGCCCAACGTGCCATATTGAGGGTGGTCGATATGCCAGGCACCGACGGTCAGCGGCTGACTTACGCCAACTTCACGCGCCCAGCCAAAGGTGGCAATCATCAGCTCCAGCGCGAAAGCTTCCAGCGCCTCGTCATATTCCGTGGATTCCGTCGGCGACAGGTTGATCCCGCGGTTGCCCGGCTCGTTATAGAGATCCCAGATAGTGATGCGGGGATCGTCCTTAAAGCGAGTCAACACATCGCGAACGTAGGCTTCAACACGCGGCCACTGCGTCGGATCCATAACTATGGCCCGGCCAGGGCTTGCGGCCGCCTGGCTATTATGTACCCCTTCGCGCGGCGCCTTTTGCGGCCCCAGATAGGGTTCATCGCCGGAGAAACCGCAGTCGTCCATCAGCGTTAACATGACCTGGATCTGGTGTTTTTTCGCAAGGGTAAGGAACGTATCAATACGTGCCAGCAGACCATCGCGATCCGCTTCCCAGACAATAAACGGCAGATTGGTGCGCAGGGCGTTGTAACCGTAGTCATGCGCCCAGCCTAGCTCCTGATCAATGGTGGCGGCGTCGAAGGTTTCTGCCTGCCACATTTCCGTCCAGTTGACCGCGCTACGCGGTAAATAGTTAAAGCCACAGGCCCAACCGTGTTGTTGATACCAGTCATGCGCTTGCGCATTGCTCCATTGTGGGTGCATCTTTTGTCTCCATTGCTAATAATTATTAGCTAATATTTATTATCTACTGAGATATACGCAATCCCAATGCAGCCGATCTGCAAGGTTGTTCACAAAAAAAACGTGGGATATCTGTGCTATAGTCGGCGGCGACAAGGAGCAAACATGCCGAAAAAAAATAAAATAACGATGAGCGATATCGCCCGGGAAGCCGGTGTTTCTCAGGCAACGGTCTCTTTGGTGCTGAACAATAGCCGCGCCATTCGTCTTAGCGATGCAACCCGTGAGCGGGTCTGTGCCGCAGCCGCTGCCCTCGGCTACCAGAAAATTATCGTGCCGCATCGCCCGGAAGGTCAGGAAGAAATCGCCCTGTTACTTTGTGGTATGCCGAACTATGACCCCTTTACGGACGCTATTAGCGAAGCCAGCAGTACCGCCTGGCAGCGGGATATGTTGCTTAGCGTTTACGATTATGGCGATGATATGCAGCTGGCGGAGCAGATCCTGCGCCAGCTTGAGCGGCGCCAATGCGCGGGTGTCATTCTGGCAAGCCCGGTCACGCGCGCGTTTGACTTTTCCGTGTTTGAGCCCTTGTTGAAAAAGCCGGTGGTGCTGCTCAATCAGTACGATCCCAACCGTCCTTTACTGCCGACTTTTCTGCCAGATGACCGGGCGAACGCGTGCCAGATAGTCAATCATTTGCTGGCGCAAGGGGTAACGCGCATTGCCCATATCATGGGGGATGAGTGGATGGATGCCAGCGTGCTGCGTCTGGAGGGGTATCGACAAACGCTCCTGCAGGCGGGAATTGGCATTGACGAAGCGCTGATTAAACAGACCGACTGGTCTTTGGACGCAACGTTCAACGCCACGCTTGAGTTAATGCGTCTGCCGCAGCCGCCGCAGGCCATTTTCTGCGCCAGCGACTGGATGACGCTGGGCTGTTATCAGGCGCTGGCAACGCTGAACATTGCCATTCCGCGAGATGTACTGGTGTGCGGCTATGACGATCAGCGCATTGCGCATCAGCTGACGCCTGCGCTCACCAGCGTGCAGCTGGCCTATAACGAACTAGGACGGATGGCGGTCAGTTATCTGTGTGATGGCGATGACGCCGCGGCGCATGTGCGGATGGTGGGGAAATTACAGGTGCGCGGCAGCAGCCAGCGCACCTGAAGAGCTTAGGTTACCGGGATCATAACCACTTCGCGATAGGCCGGGCGTTCGGCAAGCTGCTGATACCAGCGCGCCAGATGTGGACGCGGCTGCCAGGTTTTGACCGTTTCCAGCAGGTTATAGACAAAAGGCGCCACGGCAATATCGCCGACGCCGAATTGACTGCCTGATAGCCAGGTCTGTGCGGCCAGGGTGTTATCCAGAATATCGAGCAGGGGTTCACAAGCGACGATCGCCGCCTCTATTTCCGCCATATTGCGCTTTTCAGCCGGCGTGCGTACCAGTCCCAGCAAGATTTTACGGTGCGCGGGGGAGAGGGTTTCATTGGCCCAATCCATCCATTTCTCGCTTTTAGCGCGCTGGATGGGACTTGCCTGCCATAGCGTGTCGGCACCATATTGCGCCGCCAGATAGCGCACAATCGAGTTCGATTCCCACAGTACGTCGTCGCCGTCTTTGAGCATCGGAACCAGACCGTTTGGGTTAAGCGCCAGATAGGCCGCATCGTGGTTCACCCCGAATCCCTGACCCGCCATAATCTGCTCATAAGGCAGACCGAGCTCGGCCAGCGTCCAGCGTACTTTCTTCACGTTCGTTGAGTTATTGCGTCCCCACAGCGTAACCATAACCACTCCAGTTTTATTAGCGAAGATTAAGAGCCTATCCCATTAGGCTATTTTATTCGCCAGTTTGGCACCGGGCAGTGCTCGACAGAACGCCATGGCGTTTTGAACGCCGCTTGCGGCGGCCCGAAGGGCGAGCGTAGCGAGTAAATCCTCACGTACTACGTGTACGCTCCGGGATCGAAGCGCTGTCCGGCACCAAACTGGCTTCAACAATTACGCCTACTGGGATAGGCTCTAAATGTGAGCGAAACTTAACAATTACGCAATCGCTGTCAAAAAAAATGTCAGGTTTTAGGCACAACATAGCGATCTTGCGTAAACTTAAAAAACTTTACCAACTCACTGTTTCTTTAAGAGAGTTTCTACGCTATTACTCACCGCCTGACGCAGTACGGTTACTGTAGTGGCGTGTTTTTGGGAATGGATACTTGGGTGGCCTTTATGATGTGTAATGCAAACGCCTTTCGGAGCCTTTTAGCAGGCTCAGCGCTTTTACTTGTGGTTGCGCCTGCGGTGCAAGCGGCGGAACAACTCCCTGATGCACCGGCGATTGATGCACGGGCATTTATTTTAATGGATTATGCCAGCGGCAAAGTCCTGGCTGAAGGCAATGCCGACGAGAAACTCGATCCGGCAAGCCTGACCAAAATCATGACCAGCTATGTGGTCGGTCAGGCGCTGAAAGCGGGAAAAATTAAGCTACCAGATATGGTCACTATCGGCCGTGATGCCTGGGCCACCGGTAATCCGGCGCTGCGGGGTTCATCGGTGATGTTCCTGAAGCCTGGCGAACAGGTCTCGGTTGAAAACCTCAATAAAGGGGTGATTATTCAGTCAGGGAACGACGCCAGTATCGCGATTGCGGATTACGTTGCCGGTAGCCAGGACTCCTTTGTCAGCCTGATGAACGGCTACGCACAAAAAATTGGCCTGACCAACACCACTTTTAAAACCGTTCACGGTCTGGATGCGCCGGGGCAGTTCAGTACCGCGCGTGATATGGCATTGCTGACGAAGGCGATGATCCATGATGTGCCGGAAGAGTACGCCGTCCATAAAGAGAAAGAATTTACCTTCAACAATATTCGTCAGCCAAACCGCAACCGTCTGCTGTGGAGTTCTAACCTGAATGTTGACGGGGTTAAAACCGGCACCACGGCAGGGGCGGGATACAATCTGGTGTCATCGGCAACGCAAGGCGATATGCGCCTGATTGCGGTCGTGCTGGGCACGAAAAGCGACCGGGTGCGTTTTAACGAGTCGGAAAAATTGCTGACCTGGGGCTTCCGTTTCTATGAAACCGTCACCCCGATTAAACCAGACGCCACCTTTATCAGCCAGCGCGTGTGGTACGGCGATTCCAGCGAAGTGAAGCTGGGCGCCGGGGAAGCGGGTTCGGTGACCATCCCGAAAGGGCAGTTGAAGAATCTGAAAGCCAGCTATACCTTAACTCAACCGCAGCTTACCGCGCCGCTAACCAAAGGGCAGGTGGTGGGCACCATCGACTTTAAACTCAACGACAAGACCATCGAACAGCGCCCGCTGATTGTGATGGAAGCGGTCGAAGAGGGCGGGTTCGTGAGCCGGATGATGGACTTCGTGCTGATGAAGTTCCACCAGTGGTTCGGTAGCTGGTTCTCGTAACGACCTCTTAATACAGCAGCGAAATTTGCTGCTGTTTAGCCAGCGCCACCAGCTCGTCATCCGGGCAGGTGTCGCTGGCAATCACATCAAAACGGGTTAAATCGCCCATTCTTGCTGGACGCACTTTGCCGAACTTACTGTGATCGGCCACCAGCACGTGGTAGCGCGATTGGCGCATGGCCCAGTGCTTTACCGGCAGTTCCTCAAGATTAAAACAGGTTGCCCCCATCTCAATATCGATACCGGCCGCGGAGTAGTAGGCAATGTCCGGGCACAGGTGCGTCAAGGTGTCGTGTTCACTGATAGGTTTGAAAATGGCATTGCTGGCGTGGAACTCACCGCCGCATAAAATCGGCCGGCAGTGGGGTTTATCTTGCAGGGCGAGGAAGGTATTGAGCGAGTAGCAAACGGCGGTGAACGGCAGCTCGTTATCAATGGCGTCAATGATCCACGGCGTGGTGGTGCCACAATCGAAAAAGGCCATCTGGTGCGCTTTTAAAAGCTTAGCCGCATGGCGGGCTGCCAGCTTCTTTTCCTCCACCAGTCGGGTTTTTTGATCGCTTAACAGGTAGTGAGGAACGCTGCGTGGCTCCAGCACCACGTAGCCGCCCAGCAGCACAACGGGCCCGCTTTCGCTGTTGAGATCGCGACGAATCGTCATTTCGGAAACGCCGAGCAGTGCGGCCGCTTCTTTTAAATGCAGCTTATCGCTGCGTTTTAATGCCTGAATCAGTTGGCTAATTCGCTCGTCGCGTCGTGTTTCCATAGTGCCTCTAGTGGAAATGCCCCGGAGAGGATTCCGGGGCTAACGCGGTATTTTACCTGCCAGCGCGAGGCTAGTCACGTACCCAACCCTTGCGAATTGGCACGGAGAAAACCAGGCGGTGGATTTGTTGCAGTCGAGGATAAACGGCGGCACCCATAAACTGCCACAGCAGCTGTGCAACCATGCATCCCACGAGGCCACAAAGGAAACCGCCGAGCATATCCATCGGCCAGTGCACGCCCAGATAGACGCGGGACCAGGCGATGGCGATACCGACCGCCATCAGCACCAGGCCCGACCACAGACGATGCCAGAACAGGAAAGCCAGAGCGAAGGTGAAAATGACCGTACCGTGATCGCTTGGGAAAGAGTTATCCGCCGCATGGTGCAGGAAGTTATAGCCGATATTCGCCGCAAATGGACGTTCATGCGGGTAGAGTTGACCCATAGTCCAGGAAAGAGCCAGGCTCACGGCGATAGCCAGCGCCACTTTGACCACCAGATGACGCTGGGCGTGAACCTGCTGGCGTTCCCCCCATAACCACATGGCGGCTGCCAGCAGTGGGACGATAAGAATCAGATCCTTTGCTATAAAGGTCGCCAGTGAAATTTGCCACTGTGCCGAAGAAGGGGTGGCGTTGACGAGCAAAAACAGCGTGTTATTGAGATTTTCCAGCATAACGTCCCGGCTTCAAAGATGAAGGTTTTATGACAGTCACCTTAAAAAAACATCGCTGGACGGTAAAGCGGTATTGTCTGAATCCGGTACCGACGAGTAAGTCTCTGGAAATTAAGGCAACGCAATAGGTAGGGTTGAGTATAACGTGCGTAACCTTAAACAAACCTTAACAACATCAATTTGTGCGAAATCGTAAAGCTGCGTGATAATTAACTATCACCACTACCGCGCATTGATTAAACTTGCGCGTTTTTATGATGGATGCGAGATAAATGGATACTTCCACCTCTTCCCGGAAACGCCTGGGGCGTAAGGCGATTCTGTTCCCGCTTTGCCTCGTGCTCTATGAATTTTCCACCTATATCGCGAACGATATGATTCAGCCGGGGATGCTCGCGGTCGTTAAAGAATTTAATGCCGGTGATGAGTGGGTTCCCACCTCGATGACCGCGTATCTGGCGGGCGGCATGTTTCTGCAATGGCTGCTTGGGCCGCTGTCAGACCGTATCGGACGCCGCCCGGTTATGCTGACCGGCGTTATCTGGTTCATCGTGACCTGCCTTGCCACGCTGCTGGTGCAAAACATTGAGCAGTTTACCTTCCTGCGTTTTTTACAGGGGGTGAGCCTGTGCTTTATCGGCGCGGTCGGGTACGCGGCGATTCAGGAGTCGTTTGATGAGGCGACCTGCATCAAGATAACGGCGCTGATGGCAAACGTGGCGCTGATTGCGCCTTTGCTGGGGCCACTGGTCGGGGCCGCGTGGATCCATCTTGCCCGCTGGGAAAGCATGTTTGTGCTGTTCGCGGTGCTGGCGACGATTGCCTACGTGGGGCTATTTAAAGCGATGCCGGAAACGGCGACTCGTCTTGGTGAAAAACTGTCGCTGAAGGCGTTGGGACAGGACTACCGCGAAGTGCTCAAAAATGGGCGCTTTGTCGCAGGAGCCCTGGCGACCGGATTTGTCAGCCTGCCTTTGCTGGCGTGGATTGCCCAATCGCCGGTAATTATTATCAGCGGCGAAAATGCCAGCAGCTATGAATATGGCCTGTTACAGGTGCCTATTTTTGGCGCCCTGATCCTGGGTAACCTGGTGCTGGCGCGGCTGACCTCCCGTCGTACGGTGCGCGCACTGATTATTGCCGGTGGCTATCCGATTATGTTCGGCCTGATCCTCGCCGCAGCGGCCACGGTCGTCTCCTCACATGCCTATTTGTGGATGACCGCCGGTCTTAGCTTCTACGCTTTCGGGATTGGCCTTGCCAACGCCGGTCTGGTGCGTTTGACGCTGTTTGCCAGCGAAATGAGTAAAGGCACGGTTTCTGCCGCGATGGGGATGTTGCAGATGCTGATCTTTACCGTGGGGATTGAACTTAGTAAGCACATGTATGGGCTAGGGGGAATTGGGCTGTTTAGTCTGTTCAACCTGGCGGGCGGCTTACTGTGGCTGGTGCTGATGGTGATGTTCCTGCGGGATAAAACGGTCGGCAGCGGCTTACAGCCGGAATAAACCCGTGACGCCAGGGAATTCCCGGCGTCACTTTGTTCGGCCGGGCTACCGGCCGATGTCGTTCTGTCGCCCGGCTAAGCGCAGCGCCGCCGGGATCGCCTGGTCAGGCAAACGGCGCTTCACCCTTCAGCGCCTTATCAATCATCTCCAGCACGCCTTCTTCGTTATTATGCGGCGCATGGTATCCGGCGACGGCCTTGACGGCATCGGACGCGTTAGCCATCGCAAAACCGTATCCGGCCTGCTTCACCATTTCAATATCGTTGCCGCTGTCGCCAAAGGCCACCACTTCATCATCCTTCACCCCCCAGCGCTCCTGCAATAAGCGCAGACCGTTGGCCTTGTGAACGCCTGGAATGATGAGGTCGATACTGCCGTGACCGGTGGTGACCGCCGTCAGCATATGACCGAGCTTCGCATCCAGCATGGCCTGCATTTCGGGCACTTTTTCGTCTGGAATATTAAGCGCGAATTTCAAAATTGTGTCATCAATATTGGTGAAACTCTCCACCAGCTCCATGCGATGGTAATAGTGCGCTGCAATATCAAGGAAGCTTTTATCGTAGCTTTTGAGCGTATAGGCGCTTTCTTTGCCGCAGACAATAATCTCAATATCCGGGTGAGTCAGCAGGAAGTCGACGATTTGATTGACGTGATCGCGCGGCATAGAGCAGTTATAGACCTCCTCGCCTGCATCTCGTACCCAGCCGCCGTTTTCCGCCACAAAGGCTATCTCATCGACGATTTCCGGGAAGAAAGAGGCCAGCTGATAATACTGGTTACCGCTGGCGACCACGAAGTGGATCTGCTGGGCTTTCATCTGTGCGTACTGTTGACGAAAACGCTCGCGGTTATAGGTTTTTTTATCGTTCAGGAATGTGCCGTCCATATCGACAGCGATCAGTTTAACGCTCATCAGTGACTCTCCATTACAGTACGGGGCTCCGGTTTGGCCACCGCTTTTGCCACCAGAGCGGCAATCAGAACCAGCGCCAGTACGGCGAGCATTGCGCTACGCAGGCCGTAATGTTCGCCGAGGAAGCCAAGCAGCGGGGGACCTACGAGGAACGCCAGATAGCCCGTCGTGGCAACAACGCTCACGCGGGTAGGGGCGTCCGGGCCGGTGTCGCTGGCGGCGGAAATGGTTAATGGGAAGCCCAACGATGCGCCAAGTCCCCACAGGATAACCGACACGCCCGCAACCCACGTGCTGTCGACAAAAATAATTAACGCAATGCCCAGTGCCCCCATCAGCGCGCTGGCCCGAACCACGGTGACGCGGCTGTAGCGGTCGATAAACCACCCGCCGGTGAAACGGCCGACGGTCATACCCAGCGTGAAACCTGCGTAAATCAGTGAACCTGAGGTTGGGCTAAAACCGTGGCCATCAACCATCAGCAGCGGCAACCAGTCGTTGGCTGAACCTTCAGCAAACGCCATCGCCAGCACCACGACGCCAATCAGCATCAACTGCATATCGCGCCAGAACGGCACGCCTTTTTCCTGATGCTGCGCATTTTCGGCTTCGTTGCGACCGGTGCCGTCAGGGATAGCCTTGATGGCAATAGCGATAGGCGCAATACCGATAAGCGCCGCGACCAGAATATGCCACATTGCCGGCAGGCCAAAGGCGGTGACCGCCATGCCGACGCCTGCGCCAACCAGCGTACCTAAACTATAAAAGCCGTGCATCATCGGCAGCACGGTCTTTTTCATTTCGCGCTCAACGGCCGCGCCTTCAACGTTAATCGCCACTTCTGCGGACCCGAAGCTGCCGCCGAAAATAGCCAGACCGACGGCAAATACCCAGGCTGAACCGACGTAGAGCGCCAGGCTCAGAATCATCATGCCAACGAGGGCGCAAGACATCGTCGTGCGTATCACCGCGCGGGTACCGAATCGTTTCACTAAAAAGGCCGAGCAAAGGATGCCGCTCATTGAACCAATCGACAGCCCAAAAAGCACAATCCCCATTTCTGCCGTGGAGAGAGATAAAATATCGCGGATAGCCGGCGTACGCGTGGCCCATGAAGCCATTAATAAACCGGGTAAAAAGAAGAACATAAAGAGTGCCCACATGCGCAGTTGCAGGGCTTTACGGGAGGTTAACGTTGTCATCCATTCGCGTCGGGTCGGAAAGTGTGCAGACAACACTAACAAGCTTGTGTACATTTGTACATAACGTGAAAGGGGAAAATGATGGCTCGCCGACCGAACGATCCGCAGCGCCGTGAACGTATCATTGATGCGACAATTGAAACGATCGCTATCCATGGAATTAGCGCGGTAACTCACCGCAAAATTGCCAGCTGCGCCGATGTGCCGTTAGGTTCAATGACCTATTATTTTGACGGTATTGAAGCGTTGCTGGGCGAGGCATTTAACACCTTTACCACCCGGATGTCAGAGGAGTACACCACGTTTTTTACCGACGTGGTGACACAGAGTGATGCTTGCGATGCGGTGGCTAAACTGATTTTCAGCAGCCAGGTAACAACGCCAAAAAATATGACGCTGATGTATCAGCTATACGCGCTGGCGTGCAGTAAGCCCGCAATGAAGGTGATTATGCAAAACTGGATGCACCGCAGCCAGCAGACGCTGGAGCAGTGGTTCGACCCGGTGACCGCCCGCGCCCTGGATGCTTTTATTGAGGGCATGACGCTGCATTACGTCACCGATCGTCAGCCGCTGACGCATGATGAGATTCGGGACAGGGTTGGGCGGATAGTAAGTAAAGTGGATAATAATTAATGGCCAGTAAAACAGCCATTAATTTACGTAATATAGTTCTTGATGTTTTTATGATCCTTCAGTATGTATTTTCTTACTTTTTTCTTGAAGTAAAGAGTCAGCAATAAACTGAGACATAACCACATTAAAATGATTTCAATGGAACCGATTGAAAAGTATAATAATTGCTTATCTTTTTCGAATCGTTCAACAGATTTTGCAATATAGCTTGGTGCTTCCTTTAAACTAAAAAGTTTACAGATAAAGCCAGCCATTTCAAAGGATAGACCTTTCTGATGAGATATCGTCTTCAAGGGAAGGTTAACGCAATCTTCTTTTTTTATAGCCCATCTGTGGGTTGATAAAATAGAAAAGCCGGTCGCTACTTCCTGATTAAGATAGAAAATTTTTCCGCTGGGTTTATAGACTAGTGCCGTAGATTGTTCGGGGGTTTTCATTATAGGGATAACCATGCCTATTAAATAAGCCATACAACACAATAGAAAGATTGAAAAACCACCAGATAATAATTTATCAGTTCTCGTATTTAATGGAATGGTATTTAGTGGAATGTTTATTGAAAATAATCTCACGATCCATATTGGTGCCCCGGATTTTTCTAGAAGCTCTGATTTATCCTTTATCGGGTTATTCAATAGTCTCTTGATAAATCGATATGTTGCATATATTGCGCCAAATATACCGGATAGTCCGGTAATCGTACCTATTGTTGATTTGAATACATCATTGGTCATTATAACCAATATTGAATCTAAAATGCTCATCGCTTGCTCCATGCAGTAGAGTTACACCAAACTACTAATATATTTACCATTAATCACTTCATGGCTACAAGAGATAATCTATACACAATTATTGTCTGGTTTATGATACCGAAAATACTGCGCTCAGATAACTTTTCTCAAGATTAATAGCTACTTGGCTAGCTATTTTCTTCCAATTCTCGCTAAAGTAGATTTCACCTATTAGCCGTTTATAGGGTTATGTGCTAACAATCTTGAGCTGGGGCAGTAAGTGCACTATTCTGGGCGCTGACACGCTAATGGCTGGCGCTAGTGTGCAAATCAGTACCGGCAATTACAGCCTGGTAGTGAAGGAACATACAGCCCACAGAACACAACCTGTCGCACTCACAAGCCCAACCAACCCAGCGGGCTACCTGAAATATATCATGCGCACAGTGCTGCGTTGGCTGTGCCTGAGCATGGCAAAATAAATCTTTCCATGACGAAAACGGCGCTACACTGCACCCGCTTGCGGGTTTTGGATCGTAAAATTTTTTCAGTTTTATTTTTCTTCAAACCAGACCGCCTTGTCGCACCAGTGCTGACGGTTGAGCAGAAATCCAAAACTGAAAAGGTTGAAAAGAATTTCAGTGTTTTTCATTTTTTAAGATATAGCAAATTTTTTGCTTTGGTGTTAACTTATTGAGAATTAAGATTAAAAGTGGATTTGAGTATGTTTGTAGCAAGAGCCGTATTTATTTGCCTCTTAGATGGATATGTTTGTATGTTAGCCAGGACAAGCGCAGACAGCATATTAAGAAGATTTATGTACTGAAAAAAGTGACAATTAGGAACTTTCCAAAAATCACTGTTACCCTAAAAAGGAATGTCTAAATCTGGAATGTTTTCACGAACCTTTATAGAAAATAATCGCTCACTTCTGAAAGGTTTGAGATGTCGCTCGGAAAACTTTTTTTCATATCTTTCTTTGAATTTTAAAAAGTAAAGAGTCCCGGTAAACTCACTTACTTCAAAACATTTTTCAATGTCGCTCTTATAAAATGAAAAGTTGAACTCATCTAGTTCTGCCTTGATTTTTACATTGGACATGGAATTAATAATGGCTATAGCTGTTTCAGCGTCAAAACTATGAAAATGATCCGTGTTGAGATTTACTTCATCGTTCCATCTATCATCAGCATATAATCTGATCGTTTGATTAAGTTGATATACTTTCTCCTCATCACTGATGTAAGTTAACGCTTCAATCCACCCTGATTTTTCAAGGAATTTTACATCTTCATGTTCGCTATGAAAGCTAAGGGAAGGGAATGTGATTAAACTTCTAATAATCTTAATCTTATCAATGCTGAGATGGAAATAAGCAGTTTTAAAATTTGAAAGTATTACCTCGTCACGTATATTCTTTTCGTTAATCGCTTTTGATTCGCTTTGGGATTTTTTCTTTTTAAAAATGAGGTGTTCATAGATTTTTAAAACAATCAAATCAACTATGCTGAAAACCAAAATTCCTAATGAAATCCCTATTACAAGTGAAATTAATATAATGTAATTTTCATAGTTTTGTACTATCGGTTTTATCGCAGGTGTTAGCCATAAATGTAGAAGCGGTAATATTATACATAAGGATAGGACTCCTCCACATATCATAAATAATGTTGTGCAGGCCCTTCTAGGAGTGTACAAGGTAGAAACAAAATTGATAAATTGATCTATATAGTTCACTGGTATTCTCAATTTGTCAGATTGTGTGTTTTGCGGAATCACTGTTCATATCTTCCAGTTCTTGCTGGTCAATTACCCGAATGGCATCAGCAGCCTGAATCAACTTTAGAGCATCATCAACACTTACACCTTGTAAGTCTATGATTTTTCTATCGGCTGCGACTTCAATCCTTATTTTGGATTTTGACTGCAACAAGTTCAGTACCTTAAGAAGGTTTGGCGCAAACTTCTGCCCACGTTCAACTAAAATACTCAGATATTCACGTATGCTTGGATTGGAGGAGAAACATTGTACTCTTTTGGCGTCAATGCCGACAATAGTGCATTCTTCTACAAAAGCCTGCTTCAACTCCTCAGGAACGTATACAGCAATTGAAAAATACTGGGATTGATTTTTTGATGACATCATACAGACCTAAGGAACGGGGAGTAGAGTGCTGTCGCCATTTTGCCGCCACAGTCGCAATTCTTAGTTCCTAACTGATTGATTAGAAGGGGTTATAATAACAGGCAACAAAAAACCCATCAACCTTGAACCAAAGATGGCGGGGTTGATGGGCTCCACAAAATGGGGACATCAAAGAAAAGCAGTGGCACTAATTAAGACTCGCGCTTGCTGGAAAAGTTCGGCGTTGCGCAAAAATAATTTTCTTTTCTTTGTTTCCCTCAAAACGGCGCTAGCCGCCTATCCCCGGCCAGATGATGATAATCAACGTACCGGCGAGCGTTAACAGTACGTTAGCGATGGCGTAGGTGCCTGCGTAGCCGAGTGCAGGGATGTTACTGCGCGCGGTATCGCTGATAATTTCCATCGCAGGGGCGCAGGTACGGGCGCCCATAATGGCGCCAAACAGCAGGGCGCGGTTCATTCGCAGGACGTACGCGCCAAACAGGAAGCAAATCACTACCGGGACCAGGCTTACGAAAAGACCGGCCACCAGCATTTGTCCGCCAACCACACCAAGGCCATTACCAATGCCGCTGCCCGCGCTTAAGCCGACGCCTGCCATAAAGACCATCAGGCCAAATTCTTTCACCATATTCAGCGCTCCCTGCGGGATGTAGCCAAACGTTGGGTGGTTAGCACGCAGGAAGCCGAGCATGATACCGGCGAACAGCAGACCTGCCGCGTTACCAATGCCGAAATTAAAGTTGCTGAACTGGAAGGTGATCATGCCGATCATCAGGCCAACGATAAAGAAGGCGCAGAAGGCCAGCAGGTCGGTGACCTGGCTGTGGATTGAGACGAAGCCGATGCGGTCAGCGACGGTTTTAACTCGGCGGGCGTCACCGCTCACCTGCAAAACGTCGCCTTTGTTGAGCACGATATTGTCATCAATCGGCATCTCAATCTGGCTGCGGATCACGCGGTTTAAGAAACAGCCGTGGTCGGTGAGCTTCAGCTGCGCCAGACGGCGGCCGACGGCATTGTGGTTTTTGACCACAATCTCTTCGGTGACGATGCGCATATCCAGCAGGTCACGGTCGAACACTTCTTTGCCATTACGGAAACTCGGGTCGAGACGCGCATGGGCATCCGGGTAGCCCACAAGCGAGATTTCGTCGCCCATTTGCAGTACCGCATCGCCGTCAGGGTTGGCGAGAATACCGTTACGACGAATACGCTCGATGTAGCAGCCGGTCTGACGATAGATACCCAGCTCGCGCAGATTTTTACCGTCGGCCCAGGCGACCAGCTCAGGGCCAACGCGGTAGGCGCGGATAACCGGCAGGTAGACTTTACGGTTAGTGTCGGTATCCAGACCGCGCTCGCGGGCGATTTGCTGGGCGCTGGTTTGCAGGTCCTGATGCTGGAACTTTGGCAGATAACGGGCCGCGACAATCAGGCTGACCAGACCAATCAGGTAGGTCAGGGCGTAGCCGAGACTTAGATTATCCTGGGCCTGCGCCAGCAGGTTGGCTGCCATTCCAGAGTGACGCAGCGTATCGCCTGCGCCAACCAGCACCGGGGTGGAGGTCATTGACCCGGCGAGCAGACCGGCCGTAAGGCCGATATCCCAGCCAAACAGCTTTCCCAGACCCAGGGCGATCAGCAGAGCGCTGCCAACCATCACCAGGCCAAGCATCAGATAATTCTTGCCGTCGCGAAAGAAAATAGAAAAAAAGTTAGGGCCAGCTTCTACGCCGACGCAAAAAATAAATAGCATAAATCCAAGGTTTAGTGCCTCAGTGTTAATACTGAAGTGCTGTTGCCCTAATAAGAGCGAAACCACTAAAACGCCAATGGAATTACCAAGTTGGATGGAGCCCAGGCGCAATTTGCCAAGACAAAGCCCCAGCGCTAATACCACGAATAATAACAGGATGTAATTCCCGTTTAACAAATCTGCGACGTTTATATTCACGGAGTCTAACTTATTGTTTACCAGTAACGTGTTGAAAGTAATGGCTATTTGGTCTACTGTTGACCAAGGGTTATGGCATGAGTGCTGCTATCCTGTACCCGAAGAATAACCAGAAAATAGCGGTCAGTAGTTTAATCGTTCCTGACTGATACGGCTAGCAACAATCGCTTTTAACACAGAACTGTTTTGGCAGGGAAAGCCAGTGACTTTATCTGACTGGGCGTCCAAACGGGCGAGGTCTGGATTGTGATAGAGAGAATTTTCAGGAGAAGCGTGTGAAAACTGAACGCGGTTGGGCAGGTATAATTTGCTGCTTTATCTTATTTATTGTGGTTTTTTGTTCGCTGGTGTTGCAGGTGAAGGGGGCTTTTCGTACTTCAGGAAATCCTGAGTTGGGACTGCTGTTCTTTATCATCCCGGGCGTCGTTTCAAGCTTTATTTCTTCACGCCGTCGGGTGCTGCGTCCCTTATTGGGAGCCATTCTGGCCGCGCCGCTGTGTCTGCTTTTGACGCGTCTTTTTCTCAGTAGCGATCGTTCATTGTGGCAGGAGCTGGCCTGGTTGTTCAGCGCCGTGTTCTGGTGTGCGCTCGGTGCGCTGTGCTTCCTGTTTGTCAGTTCACTACTTTCCGATAAGCGCCGGGATGGAAAACGTCCGCTGTAACAGCGGACGCGGGTATCACATTCAGGCAAACAGGCCGAGATTCTCTTTTGCCCAGGCTTCAAAGTCTGTGCATCCGCCAATGTGCTGCTGGTCGACAAAAATCTGAGGTACGGTTTCCACCGGTTTACCCACCGTTTTTTCCAGGTCAGCTTTACTGATCCCTTCAGCATGAATATCGACGTAACGATAGTTAAAGTCGTCACGTTCCTGGGTCAGTTTCTCCGCCAGCTCTTTTGCACGAACGCAGTAAGGGCATCCAGGACGACCAAAAATAACAGCAAACATAATGTCTCTCCAAACGAGCGGAATAATGAATGTGCCTCTCGGCGAATGGCGCTTATGATGCCGCCGATGGACAGCAAGGGAAAGAAGGTTCTACCTGTTGTTACGATTAACTCAGGCTATGTTTGGCCAAATATTTTTGGCAAGCTTACCGTTATACTCGTCATTAAATACATGAAAACGGCGCTAAGGGTTCACAGGAGGAGAAGCATGCGTTCGCTTGGAGCACTACCGAAAAGCGTTTTAATTCTTGAGGGGATCGGCATGGTTGTGCTGGCGACGGCATGGCTGTCGCTTAATCAGTACATTACGTTGCCCGCACCGTTTGCCAGCCAGCTGGCTGCGGTGGTGATGATCTTCGTCGGTATTGCGCTAATGTTACCTGCTGCGGGTGTGCTCTTTTGGGGTATCGCCCGTGCGGTTGCCCCGCAGCTTATGAATTCGACCCTGCCGCAAGATAAGGAAAAAAAAGATGACACCCACCATTGAGGTTCTGCTAAACCATCGCTCTATTCGCCAGTTCACCGGTGAGCCAATTACTGACGACCAGCGTCATGCCATTATCGCCAGCGCACAGTCGACCTCGAGTTCGAGCTTTTTACAATGCAGTTCCATCATTCGTGTGACCGACAAAAACCTGCGCGCGCAGCTGGTTGAACTGACCGGTGGACAAGCTCACGTCGCCCAGGCCGCGGAATTCTGGGTGTTTTGTGCAGACTTTAATCGTCTGTTGCAGATTTGCCCTGAGGCGCAACTGGGATTGGCTGAGCAGCTGCTACTGGGCGTCGTCGATACCTCATTGATGGCGCAGAACGCGCTAACCGCGGCGGAATCGCTGGGGCTGGGGGGCGTGTATATTGGTGGTCTGCGCAATAATATCCAGTCGGTGACCGATTTACTGAAGCTGCCAAAATACGTGTTGCCGCTGTTTGGTCTGTGCCTCGGTTGGCCAGCCACCCAGCCGGATCTTAAACCGCGCTTGCCTGCCACGCTGCTGGTGCATGAAAACGCTTATCAGCCGCTGGATAAGGCTGAACTCGATCGTTATGACGAAGAACTGGCGCAGTATTATCTGTCGCGCAGCACCAATGCGCGCCGGGATACCTGGAGCGATCATATTCGCCGTACGCTGATTAAAGAAAGCCGACCGTTTATTCTGGATTATCTGCATAAGCAGGGCTGGGCAACACGCTAAGCGGTAAAGCGGAATTCTGTGGTCACGCGCATGCATTCGGCTCGGATGGCGCAGTATGATACGTCGGCTTTTTTGAGGTTTTGGAGAGGTAAAGGGTGAAAATTGCCATTTTGTCCCGGGATGGAACGCTCTATTCATGCAAGCGTCTACGCGAGGCGGCGAAGCGTCGTGGTCACATTGTCGAAGTGCTCGACCCGCTTTCTTGTTATATGAACATTAACCCGTCGGCGTCGTCTATCCACTATAAAGGGCAAAAGCTGCCGCACTATGACGCGGTTATCCCGCGTATTGGCTCGGCGATTACCTACTATGGGATGGCGGCGCTGCGGCAGTTTGAAATGCTGGGCAGCTACCCGTTAAACGAGTCGGTGGCTATCACTCGCGCACGCGACAAACTGCGTTCATTGCAGCTACTGGCGCGTCAGGGTATCGATTTGCCCGTGACCGGGATTGCCCATTCGCCGGATGATACCAGCGATCTTATTGATATGGTCGGCGGCGCGCCGCTGGTGGTGAAGCTGGTCGAAGGCACCCAGGGCATTGGCGTCGTGCTGGCTGAAACGCGGCAGGCCGCAGAGAGCGTTGTGGATGCCTTTCGCGGCTTAAACGCGCATATTCTGGTGCAGGAATACATTCAGGAAGCCAAAGGCCGCGATATTCGTTGCCTGGTGGTCGGCGACGAGGTCGTGGCTGCCATCGAACGGCGCGCGAAAGAGGGCGATTTTCGCTCCAATCTGCATCGAGGCGGGGTGGCGACGGTGGCCGATATTACTCCCGCCGAACGTGAGATTGCGGTGAAAGCGGCTAAGACGCTGGGGCTTGATGTCGCCGGGGTTGATATCTTACGTGCCAAACGCGGGCCGCTGGTGATGGAAGTTAACGCCTCGCCGGGGCTGGAAGGGGTGGAATCCACCACCGGCGTTGATGTGGCAGGTAAGATGATTGAGTGGATCGAGCGTCATGCCTGCCCTGGCTTTTGCCTGAAAATCGGCGGTTAGCCCGGCTATCGTGGTATGCGTGGGCATTTTTGCGTAGACTGTGCGCTAAAATCGTACTTATACCGGGTTTTAGCTCGGTAATTTGTTTTTTTTTGAATCATTACTTTACTGCATGAGGTCATAGACAATATGGATTCTCTCGTCGTCCCGAGTCTGGATACGTTACGTCAGTGGCTCGACGAAATGGGCATGAGCTTTTTTGAGTGCGACACCTGTCAGGCGCTCCATTTGCCGCATATGCAAAATTTTGACGGTATCTTTGATGCCAAAGTCGACCTCATTGATAACGTCGTGCTGTTCTCCGCGCTGGCGGAGGTCAAGCCGTCTGCATTACTGGCGCTGGCCGCCGATCTTTCCGCGATTAACGCCAGTTCGCTAACCGTAAAAGCATTCCTTGATATGCAGGATGATAATCTGCCAAAGCTGGTGGTTTGCCAGTCATTATCCGCCGCCGTGGGGCTGACTTTCGAACAATTCGCGTCGTTTATGCAGCAGAGTGAAGAGCAGGTCTCAATGGTGGTTCTTGAGGCTTCCGCGCACGATCTGTTGTATAAAACGGAAGGCGAAGAGCAGCTACAAGAAGAACCTCAGAACCATTTTCTTCACTAATCCCACCGCTAAAAGAGCGCAGTCACTGCCGTCGTGGCTGCGTATTACATTCTTTTATTCTATTTTTAACCTCTCCTTAGCGATTGTTTCACTACCTGATTGCCACTTTTGGCTTATCAGATAGAGTGATCTTGCATAAAAAATTGATAAAAGGCGTTTTTTACCCTGACCTATAGCCTCTGACACAGGCTACAGTTATTCTTGCGACATATCGGTGCACTCCCTCTTATTAGCTAACATTGAGCGTAGTTGGTGAGGATCTTGCATCGGTATAGCGAGCAATGACTGCAGGGGAGCCCGGTCTCTTCTCTTTCATGTAATCCGAAATAATATGCATGATATCTGCATACTCAACATTGCGTATATTGAGTCCGTTTGTTAACGGGCGACGAGAAGGATAAGAGAGATGGCCGCCTTGAATAAGAAATGGTTAACGGGTCTGGTAACAGGTGCGCTGATGGCCGCCTCGGCAAGCGTGCTCGCTGCGGAACAAAAAACGCTGCATGTCTATAACTGGTCTGATTATATTGCGCCGGACACCGTCGCAAATTTTGAAAAAGAGACCGGCATTAAAGTGGTGTACGACGTCTTTGATTCCAACGAAGTGCTGGAAGGCAAACTGATGGCGGGCAGCACTGGCTTTGACCTGGTGGTGCCTTCCGCCAGCTTCCTTGAGCGTCAGCTTACCGCGGGTGTTTTCCAGCCGCTTGATAAAAGCAAATTACCGAACTGGAAAAATCTTGACCCGGAAGTGTTGAAGCTGGTGGCTAAGCACGACCCGGATAACAAATATGCTCTCCCTTATCTGTGGGCGACGACCGGCATCGGCTATAACGTCGATAAAGTGAAAGCCGTGCTGGGCAAAGATGCGCCGCTCAACAGCTGGGATCTGGTGATGAAGCCGGAGAATCTTGAGAAGCTGAAAAGCTGCGGCGTGTCGTTCCTTGATGCCCCGGAAGAAATCTTTGCCACCGTACTTAACTACTTAGGCAAAGACCCGAACAGCATGAAAGCCGATGATTACACCGGCCCGGCAACCGATCTGCTGCTGAAACTGCGGCCGAATATCCGCTACTTCCACTCTTCGCAATACATTAACGACCTTGCTAACGGCGATATCTGCGTGGCAATTGGCTGGGCAGGCGATGTCTGGCAGGCGGCAAACCGCGCGAAAGAGGCGAAAAATGGCGTCAATGTTTCCTACTTTATTCCAAAAGAGGGGGCGCTGGCGTTCTTTGATGTGTTCGCGATGCCTGCGGATGCGAAAAATAAAGATGAAGCCTATCAGTTCCTTAACTACCTGATGCGTCCAGACGTGATAGCCCATATCAGCGACCACGTGTTCTACGCCAACGGTAATAAGGCCTCCACGCCGCTTATCAGCGCTGAGGTTCGCGACAACCCGGCGATTTACCCACCGGCCGATGTGTTCGCCAAACTGTTTACGCTGAAAGTGCAGGAGCCGAAAATCGACCGCGTCAGAACGCGCGCGTGGACCAAAGTCAAAAGCGGCAAATAAATTAACCAACCGAAAGAGGGTGTCGATTGCGCACCAGTAGCCCGGACGAGGTGCATTAGCACCGACTCCGGGGAGTTCCCCGGCGTCACTTTGTTCGGCCAGGCTACTCAATGGTGATGGTTATGCACCGGGGCAGTGCAGCTGCCCCAATCTGGACATCGGTCGTTTAGCCGAACGCCAGGGGTTGATATGACAACCGGATCATATCGCTATTTTTTTTGCCGGAGAGCACTCGATTGAACGACGCTATTCCCCGCCCACAGGCGAAAACCCGCAAAGCGCTCACTCCGCTGCTGGAAATCCGTAACCTGAGCAAATCTTTCGACGGGAAACCTGCCGTTGATGACGTAAATCTCACCATTTATAAAGGCGAAATCTTTGCCCTGTTAGGCGCCTCAGGCTGCGGGAAATCGACCCTGCTTCGGATGCTGGCAGGTTTTGAACAGCCAACCGCCGGACAAATTATCCTCGATGGCGTCGACCTCGCTCAGGTGCCGCCGTATCTGCGGCCTATTAACATGATGTTCCAGTCCTATGCGCTTTTCCCGCACATGACCGTTGAACAGAACATCGCCTTCGGCTTAAAGCAAGACAAGCTGCCGAAAGCCGAAATCAGCGCCCGCGTGGCTGAAATGCTCACCCTGGTGCATATGCAGGAGTTTGCCAAGCGCAAACCGCATCAGCTTTCCGGCGGTCAGCGTCAACGCGTGGCGCTGGCGCGCAGCCTGGCGAAACGGCCAAAACTGCTGCTGCTTGACGAACCCATGGGCGCGCTGGATAAAAAACTGCGCGACCGGATGCAGCTGGAAGTGGTGGATATTCTGGAACGCGTTGGCGCCACCTGTGTCATGGTGACTCACGACCAGGAAGAAGCGATGACCATGGCCGGGCGCATCGCCATTATGAACCGCGGTAAATTCGTGCAGATTGGCGAACCGGAAGAGATCTACGAGCACCCAACCACGCGTTACAGCGCCGAATTTATCGGCTCGGTTAACGTCTTTGAGGGGCTGCTTAAAGCGCGGCAGGAAGACGGGCTGGTGATTGATTCTCCAGGGCTGGTTCATCCGCTGAAAGTAGACCCGGATGCCTCGGTGGTCGACAACGTGCCGGTATACGTCGCGTTACGCCCGGAAAAAATCATGCTCTGCGAAGACCCGCCAGCCGACGGCTACAACTTTGCCGTCGGCGAAGTCGTGCATATTGCCTACCTTGGCGATCTCTCCATTTATCACGTGCGGCTTAAAAGCGGCCAGATGATCAGCGCTCAGTTGCAGAATGCGCACCGTTACCAGAAAGGGTTACCGACCTGGGGCGATGAAGTGCGTCTGTGCTGGGAAGCCGACAGCTGTGTGGTACTGACGGTTTAAGGAGCGGCGATGAGTATTTATGAACCTCCGGCTCGTCCGAGCAAACCGGGCGGTATCGCCCTGTGGATTGCGCGCATTAATATGAAGCACGGTCGCAAGCTGGTGATTGCGCTGCCGTATGTGTGGTTGATTCTCCTGTTCCTGCTGCCGTTTTTGATTGTCTTTAAAATCAGTCTCGCCGAAATGGCGCGGGCAATTCCGCCGTACACTGACTTAATGGAATGGGCGGATGGCCAGTTATCCCTGACGCTTAATTTCGCCAACTTCCTGCAACTGACCGACGATCCGCTCTATCTGGAAGCCTATTTACAGTCGCTACAGGTGGCGGCGATCTCGACGATTTTCTGTTTGCTGCTCGGCTATCCGCTGGCCTGGGCGGTGGCGCACAGTAAACCGTCGACGCGCAACATCCTGCTGCTGCTGGTGATTTTACCGTCGTGGACCTCGTTTTTGATTCGCGTCTACGCCTGGATGGGGATCCTTAAAAACAACGGGGTGTTGAATAACGTTCTGATGTGGTTAGGGGTTATCGACCAGCCGCTGACCATTTTGCACACCAATCTCGCGGTCTATATCGGCATTGTTTACGCCTACCTGCCGTTTATGGTGCTGCCGATTTATACCGCGCTCACGCGCATTGATTATTCGCTGGTGGAAGCGTCGCTGGATCTCGGCGCGCGACCGCTGAAAACCTTCTTTAGCGTGATTGTGCCCTTAACCAAAGGCGGGATTATTGCCGGTTCGATGCTGGTCTTTATTCCGGCGGTCGGCGAGTTTGTGATCCCGGAACTGCTTGGCGGCCCGGACAGCATCATGATTGGTCGCGTGCTGTGGCAGGAGTTCTTTAACAATCGCGACTGGCCGGTGGCGTCAGCCGTGGCGATCATCATGTTGCTGCTGCTGATCGTGCCGATCATGTGGTTCCATAAATATCAGCAAAAACAGATGGGGGATCACGGATGAATAATTTACCGGTCGTCCGCTCGCCGTGGCGCATTCTGATTCTGGTGATTGGGTTTACCTTCCTGTATGCCCCGATGCTCATGCTGGTGATTTACTCGTTTAACAGTTCCAAGCTGGTGACCGTATGGGCGGGCTGGTCCACGCGCTGGTACGGCGAGCTGTTCCGTGATGACGCGATGATGAGCGCGGTCGGGCTCAGCCTGACCATTGCCGCTGCGGCCGCCACTATGGCAGCCGTGCTCGGCACGATGGCGGCGATGGTGATGGTGCGTTTCGGTCGTTTTCGCGGAGCAAACGGCTTTGCCTTTATGATCACCGCGCCATTAGTCATGCCGGATGTCATAACCGGGCTGTCGCTGCTACTGCTGTTTGTGGCGCTGGCGCACGCTATCGGCTGGCCGGCGGATCGTGGCATGCTCACCATCTGGCTTGCGCACGTGACGTTCTGTACCGCTTACGTAGCGGTGGTGATCTCCTCGCGTTTGCGCGAACTTGACCGCTCGATAGAAGAGGCGGCGATGGATCTTGGCGCGACGCCGCTGAAGGTCTTTTTCATCATCACGCTGCCGATGATTATGCCAGCGGTCATTTCCGGCTGGCTGTTGGCCTTCACCTTGTCGCTTGATGATCTGGTGATCGCCAGCTTCGTTTCTGGCCCCGGTGCCACCACCTTGCCGATGCTGGTCTTTTCCAGCGTGCGAATGGGGGTGAACCCGGAGATCAATGCCCTGGCATCGCTTATCTTAGGCGTGGTCGGAATTGTCGGATTGATCGCCTGGTATCTGATGGCGCGCGCAGAAAAACAACGCGTGCGCGATATCCAACGTGCAAGACGCGAATAATCCACTTAAAATCAATAAGGATGCAGTCGATGCCGCGAACGTTCGCGGCATCGTTTTCATGGAAGGCAATACATTGGAACTGTTTACTCGAACCCCTCGGTCGCATGCCCGTCTGAATGTTCCTGCTTTAGTGCAGGTGGCTGCGCTCGCGATTATTTTAATCCGCTGCCTCGACCTGTTGATGATATTCAACTTACTCGGGCTTGCCGGTATTGCCGATTTTATCCATCGCAGCGTACAAACCTGGACGCTGACGCTGGTATTCTTAAGTTCTCTGGTGCTGGTTTTTGTGGAAATTGGCTGCGCATTCTCGTTGGTGAAAGGGCGCAACTGGGCGCGCTGGGTTTACCTGTTGACGCAGGTTATTGCCGCCAGTTACCTGTGGGCCGCATCGCTTGGCTACGGCTATCCCGAACTGTTTAGCATTGCCGGGGAGTCCAAACGGGAAATCTTCCGCTCGCTGGTGCTGCAAAAAATGCCGGATCTGCTGGTCCTGCTCCTGCTTTTTATTCCTGCCTCCTCGCGTCGGTTTTTCCGCTTTCAATAACGGTGATACAATCCACGCCCCGATTTGTCTGAAGGTTTTTCTATGCAGTGCGCACTTTTTAATGCCGACCGTTGCCGTTCATGCCAGTGGATTGAACAGACAATCCCACAGCAACTGGCGGCGAAAATGGCCGATCTCCAGACGTTGTTGGCGGATTTCCCCGTGGCCCAGTGGTGCGCGCCGGTAAGCGGCCCGGAACAAGGCTTTCGCAATAAAGCCAAAATGGTGGTCAGCGGCAGCGTAGAAAAACCGCTGCTGGGCATGCTGCATCGTGACGGAACGCCGGAGGATTTAACCGACTGCCCGCTCTACCCAGACACCTTTGCGCCGGTATTTGCCGCGCTTAAGCCTTTTATCGCCCGTGCCGGACTTACGCCGTATAACGTGGCGCGCAAGCGCGGCGAGCTGAAGTATCTGTTGCTGACCGAAAGCCAAAAAGAGGGCGGTATGATGCTGCGCTTTGTGCTGCGTTCGCAAAGCAAGCTAGAGCAACTGCGCGCGGCGCTGCCATGGCTACAGGCGCAATTGCCGCAATTAAAGGTGATCACCGCGAATATCCAGCCGGTACATATGGCGATTATGGAAGGTGAGCAGGAGATCTATTTCACCGACCAACAGGCGCTGGCGGAGACCTTTAACGGCGTGCCGCTGTGGATCCGCCCGCAGAGTTTCTTCCAGACTAACCCGACGGTTGCCAGCGCGCTGTACGCTACCGCCCGCGACTGGGTGAGGGCGCTGCCGGTCAACCATATGTGGGATCTGTTCTGCGGCGTGGGCGGCTTTGGTCTGCATTGCGCGACGCCGGAAATGACCCTTACCGGGATTGAAATTGCCCCGGAAGCCATTGCCTGTGCCAAACAGTCGGCGGCGGAATTAGGCCTTAAAAAACTGCACTTTCAGGCGCTCGATTCCACCCAGTTCGCGACCGCCCAGGGCGAAGTACCGCAGTTGGTGCTGGTGAACCCACCACGTCGCGGTATTGGCAAGGCGCTGTGTGATTATTTAAGTGAGATGGCGCCGGAGTTTATCGTCTATTCCAGCTGTAATGCGCAAAGCATGGCGAAGGATTTTTCTCACCTCACCGGGTATCAGGTGGCGAAAGTTCAGCTGTTCGATATGTTTCCGCATACGGCGCATTATGAAGTTCTGACATTGCTCGTCCGGCGTTAGACCCTCACCCCAGCCCTCTCCCTAAAAGGGAGAGGGGGCATACCGTGCCAGTCCACAAGTTCAGAACGCCTACACGAGCTCCGGCCAGTCCCCTCGCCCCTTTGGGGAGAGGGTTAGGGTGAGGGGAACCCCTGCACCTCTCTGCTCCGCCAAAGTTTAAATTAAATGTGATAACTCGACGCGCCCGACTGGGTTAAGCTTTTAAAAAAGAACGGGTGAAATGACATGAACAGCGCGAAGAAAATCTTACTGATTGAAGATGATATCGATATCGCCACTTTGCTGCGGCTTAATTTGCAAGATGAGGGCTATCAGATTGCGCATGAAGCCGATGGCGCACGGGCGCTGGAGCGGCTTGAAGCCGAGGTCTGGGATGCGGTGATTCTCGATTTAATGCTTCCGGGCGTCGATGGGCTCGAAATTTGCCGCCGTATTCGTCTCATGACCCGCTACCTACCGGTGATTATTATCAGTGCCCGAACCAGTGAAAGCCACCGGGTGCTGGGGTTAGAAATGGGGGCTGATGACTATCTTGCCAAACCTTTCTCGGTGCTGGAGTTAATTGCTCGGGTGAAAGCGCTGTTCCGCCGCCAGGAGGCGATGGGGCAAACCTTGCGTCTGCAAAGCGGTTCCATTGCCAGCCACGGGCTGAACATTGATCCGCTGACCCGCGAAGTGCGTCTGCATGGAAACGCCATTGAGCTGACGCCGCGTGAATTTGAACTGCTGTACTGGTTTGCTCGTCACCCGGGCGAAGTGTTTTCTCGGCTGGCGCTACTGGAAAATGTCTGGGGCTACCAGCATGAAGGGTATGAGCATACCGTCAACACTCACATTAACCGTCTGCGCATCAAAATAGAAAAAGATCCCGCCGAACCGGAGATCATTCTGACCGTGTGGGGGAAAGGGTATAAATTTGCCACTGAACACCAGGAGCCTGTGCCATGAGCCGCCGCTTCAGTCTCAGCCAACAGCTCACGCTGGTCTTTAGCGCTATTTTGCTGCTGTGTGCCATCGCGGCCTGTAGTATTCAGCTCTACAACAGCAGCCAGTTCGGTAATGCCATGGTGCAGCGCCTGTCGGCTGGCCTGGCGCAGCAGATTGTTAACCGGGAACCGCTGCTGGATGAGCAGGGCGAAGTGAATCGTCAGACGCTTAAAATGCTTTTTGACCGCTTGATGACGCTCAATCCCAGCGTGGAGCTGTATCTCGTCTCGCAAGACGGCAATATCGTTGCCGACGCGGCACCGCCGGGCCATATAAAACGTAAGCAGATTAACGTTGAACCGTTAAAGGCCTTCCTCAACGGTGCGGCATGGCCGGTTTATGGCGACGACCCGCGCAGCCTGGATAAGGAGAAAGTGTTCAGCGTGGCGCCGGTATTGCTGAACGGCAATCTGCATGGCTATCTCTATATCATCCTTGAAGGCGAAAATTTGAATGCGCTGGCGGATAGCGCATGGCATAAGGCCTTGTGGAATACGCTGCTTTGGTCACTGCTACTTGTCGCCTTGTTTGCCCTGCTGGCAGGCGTTCTGGTCTGGTACTGGGTGGCCCGACCGGTAAGATTGCTCACCTCGCAGGTGGCGGGGCTCGATCAGGATAGCATCAGCGCCATTCGGCAACTGGCGCAGCAGCCGCTGGTTGCCGATAGCTCCAATGAAGTGACCATTCTGCGCAATACGTTTATTGAACTGGCGAGAAAAATAACCGGCCAGTGGGAGAAACTCTCCGATAGCGATCGCCAGCGCCGCGAATTTATTGCCAATATTTCCCACGACCTGCGGACACCGCTGACCTCATTACTGGGCTATCTGGAAACGCTTTCGCTGAAGGCCGACACGCTCACGCCGGAAGATAATCGCCAGTATCTGTCAATTGCGCTGCGCCAAGGGCAGAAGGTGCGCCATCTTTCTCAGCAACTGTTTGAGCTGGCGAAGCTGGAACACGGCGGCATGAAGCCGCAGCGTGAACCGTTTGCCATTGGTGAACTGATTCAGGATGTGGCGCAGAAGTTTGATCTGTCCATCGAGACGCGGCAGTTAACGCTGAAGGTTGAGATCCCGCGTTCGCTGCCGCTGCTTAATGCCGATGTGTCGATGATTGAGAGAGTGGTGACAAACCTGCTGGACAATGCGGTGCGTCATACGCCGCCCGGTGGCACGGTTACCCTGCGTGTGTGGCAGGAAAATGAACGGCTTCAGGTTGAGGTGGCTGATAGCGGGCCGGGCGTGGAAGAGGCGCTTCGTGATCAGTTATTCCATCGCCCTTCAGCATTAAGTCGGCAGAGCGTAAGAGAGAATCGCGGTGGGCTGGGGCTGCTTATCGTCCGGCGGATGCTGGAACTGCACGGGGGCAATATTCGCTTAGTTGATGCCGAATCGGGCGCATGTTTTCGCTTTTTTGTCCCGCTATAAAAGCAAATCCCCGGTAAGTTAGCGCTTACCGGGGAGTCGTTATTTATTCAGCAAACCATTTGTCATTGATTTTCTGATAGGTGCCGTCCGCTTTAATCGCTTTCAGCGCGCCGTTAAGCTTTTCCAGCAGCGCTTTGTTGTCCGGGCGCACCGCAATCCCCAGACCAATGCCGAAGTACTGAGGATCGGTCACTTTCTCGGTGGCGGCACCCAGCTGCGGGTTGGTTTTCAGCCACTCGTTGACCACCGCGGTATCGCCAAACACCCCGTCGATACGGCCATTTTTCAGATCGATAATCGCATTCTGGTAGCTATCGTAGGCCACGGTTTTGACTTCCGGGTGCTTATCCATCAGGTATTTCTGGTGGGTGGTGCCGTTTTCCATACCGATACGCTTGCCTTTCAAGTCAGCAAAGGTTTTGTAGGTATCTTTTTTGGCGATAACCAGCGCGGAGTTCGCGTAGTAGGCGTCGGTAAAGGCAACCTGCTTGCTCCGCTCTGGGGTGATGTCCATACCGGAGATTACCGCGTCATATTTTTTAAATTTCAGCGCTGGGATCAGGCTATCAAACGCGTGGTTGGTGAAGGTACATTCCGCCTGCATCTGCTTACACAACGCGTTGGCGAGATCGATATCAAAGCCAGCAATCTGGTTGTTTGCATCCATTGATTCAAATGGCGGGTAGGTCGCGGAAACGCCAAAGCTAATTTTATCTGCGGCGTGAGCGCCTGCGGCAACGGTGGCGAGTAAGGCGGCCAATACTAATTTTTTCATGGATGTGCTCCTGTCTGTCTGGCTTAAGGTTGCTGCCCTGCGTGTGGCATAAATCTACAATGCCACTAAGTGAATTTATATGCAATATAGTTGAGTAAGTATTTTTGTTTGTTGCAAAAAAAACGGATAAGCCAGTGACTTATCCGTTTTTGTAATTGCTACTTATGCAATGAATTTAGTTGCGACGCTCAAAGGCCAGCGCTTTACGCTCAATTAAACGCATCATCAGCGTCAACAGACCGTTAACCACCAGATAGACCAGCCCGGCGGCACCAAAGACCATCACATCGTAGGTGCGCCCGTACAGCAGTTGCCCGTGGCCCATCACTTCCATCAGCGTGATTGTGTAGGCAAGCGACGTACTCTTAAACACCAGCACCACTTCGTTAGAGTATGAAGAGAGCGCGCGCTTAAGCGCGTACGGCAGCAAAATTGCCAGCGTGTCTTTCTTACTCATGCCAAGCGAACTGCACGACTGCCATTGGCCTTCCGGGATAGCGCGAATGGCCCCGAAGAACAGCTGCGTGGTATACGCGGCACTGTTGAGCGACAGCGCAATCAGCGCGCACAGCCACGGCTCAGACAGCAGGTGCCACACCACCGGGTAGTTTTGCAGCGACGGGAACTGGCCCGGGCCGTAGTAGATCAAAAAGATCTGCACCAGCAGCGGAGTGCCGGTAAACAAGGTGATGTAGGCGCGAACGATCCACACCAGCACCGGCGTTTTCAGCGTCAGAATAATGGTGAAAATCAACGCCAACACCAGCGCCACCACGATGGAGGCAACGGTCAGCGTCAGGCTGGTATGCAGCCCTTTCATCAATTCCGGTAAATACTCGAGCATCAGCCTGGTCTCCGTTCGAAGCGAGTGGTATGCAGGTCAATGCGTTTGAGGATGTACTGACTCAGCAGGGTAATCACCAGGTAAATGGCCGCCGCAACGATATACCAGGTAAACGGCTCCTGGGTACGCGTCGCAATGCTCTTGGTTTGCAGCATCAGGTCGTTCACGCTTATCAGCGACACCAGCGCGGTATCTTTCAGCAATACCAGCCACTGGTTACCCAGGCCCGGGAGCGCGTGACGCCACATCTGTGGCATCACCAGGCGGAAGAAGATCGCACTTTTCGACATCCCCAATGCCTGACCAGATTCCCATTGGCCGGTAGGCACTGCCTTCAGCGCGCCACGCAGCGTTTGTGACGCATACGCCGCGTACAGCAAGGAGAGCGCAATCACACCGCACAGGAACGGGCTGACATCGAAGTTTTCGATCTGCATCTGCACCGGGATCTGGGCAAACCCGAGGTTAAGGGTAAAACCGTCGGAGAGCGTCAGCAGCAGCTGGGAGGAGCCGAAGTAGATAAACAGCACCACCAGGATTTCCGGCAGACCGCGCAACACGGTCACCAGCGCGGAGCCAATCCAGGCGATAGGCCGCCACTTCACTGACTCCCACACCGCAAACAGCATTGCGAGCGCCAGCCCGATTAACAGTGCACAAACGGCAAGGCCGACGGTCATGCCGGCGGCGCTTGCTAAAGGAAGCATTTCATTCATCAAGTTTTACTTCTGGAACCATTTAGCGTAGATGGTCTGGTAGGTGCCATCTTTCTTCACTTTTTCCAGCGCAGCGTTAAATTTCTGCTGCAACTCGGTGTTGCCCTGACGCAGAGCAATGCCGAGGCCGGTACCAAAGTAGTCTTTATCGGTCACTTTATCGCCAACGGCGGCCAGCTTGTCGTTGGCGGTAAGCCACTCGGTGACGACGGCGGTGTCACCAAATACGCCATCAATACGACCGTTTTGCAGATCCAGCTTGGCGTTCTGGTAGCTGTCATAAGGAACGGTGGTGATTTCCGGGTGTTTATCCATGATGAACTTCTGGTGCGTGGTGCCGTTCTGCACGCCGACTTTTTTGCCTTTAAGCTGGTCAACGGTGGTGAATTTGCCTTTCACACCCACAAACAGCGCAGAATTGTCATAGTACGGGGTGGTGAACAGAACCTGCTTTTCACGCTCCGGCGTGATGTCCATACCGGCCATCACCGCATCAACGCGACGGAATTTGAGGCTTGGGATCAGGCTGTCAAAAGACTGGTTGCTGAACGTACAGGTGGCATCAATCTCTTTACACAGCGCGTTCGCCAAATCGACGTCAAAGCCGACAATCTTGTTGTTAGCATCGATAGACTCGAACGGAGGGTAAGAGGCTTCCGTGGCGAAACGAATGGTTTGAGCGGCCCCAGCGGTCAGGCTGAAGCTGGCAAGCAGCGCGGCTATCACTAATTTTTTCATCGTCATTGTCCTGAATCTCAGTGAGAAAGATAACTTCTGAATGCGTCTGTCTGTGGGCTGCTAAAGCAGCTTGCATCGCCTTGTTCGACGATATAACCATTTTCCATGTACACCACGCGGCTGGCCGTTTTACGCGCCACTTCCACCTCGTGGGTGACAATTACCTGGGTAATGTTGGTTTCCGCCAGCTCATGAATAATGCTCACGATCTGGGCGGTGATTTCCGGGTCGAGCGCGGCGGTCGGTTCATCAAATAACAGAACCTGTGGCTCCATCATCAGCGCACGGGCAATTGCCACGCGCTGCTGCTGGCCTCCTGAGAGGTGCAGCGGATAGCGGTCGCTATAGGGTTTTAAGCGTAAACGCTCCAGCAGTTTTTCCGCGCGCGCCATCGCTTGCGCTTTGCTCAGGCCCAGCACACGGCAGGGCGCTTCAATAAGATTCTGCGCCACCGTCAGGTGAGGCCAGAGATTATACTGCTGAAAGACCATTCCCACGTTTTGACGCAGTTCGCGAATCGCTTTGTCAGACGGGGTTTTAGCAAAATCGAAATGGTTACCCGCAATCGCCAGGGTGCCGGATTTCGGCATCTCTAACAGATTCAGCACGCGCAGCAGTGAGCTTTTACCCGCGCCGCTTGGGCCAAGCAGCACCAGCGTTTCACCCTCTGGGCATTGAAGCGTGATGTCGAACAGCGCCTGATGTGCGCCATAAAAGCAGTTAATGCCGTCTAATTTAATGCTCATTGATACCCGTCACGAATGTGTTGTCTTCGTCCTGGAAAGACCAGGTGCTAGCTCTGCTGCCGCATTCCGTCTCGCGCTGAAGGTCTCCATAATGGATTTATTATCAGCAATTGAGGCCGCAAATAGTACCTTTGACAGAATAGTTATGCAATATTTGTGCGTTAAAACTTAAATATAAACCAGCTTTTCTTTTAAAGTTAGCACAAAATAACGGGCGGGGTGGGCGAGGGGAACAAATGTCGGCATTCTTAAGAGAATGCCAGACATTTTGCCGGAATAATCGGTTAGACAGAATTTGTTAACACGATATTAACGTTTCTCGAGAGATTGACGCAAAGTGCCGGCTGGCGCATGGCTGTTGTTGCCAAGATAACGCACGTCATCTACGGCCCAACATTGGCCTTCGCGTACCATCAACACTTCATCTTTCCAGCTCTGTGAGCCCTGTTTCAACGTCACGCGTAGCGGGATATTGCGGGCATCGGTATTCGGAATGGTCGATGCGCTGTCAACATCCGCGCTGTCAGGCGTGGTGGCGCTGCTGGAGAACAGGCCGGACTGCATCAGCGAACGTTTGCTGGTGTCCTGGCTGCTGTCGTTAAGCAATTTTGCCAGGCTATCGGTGAAATACGGACGCAGGGCCGTAATATCCTGCGTCCGGCGCTGGATCTGGTCATTATAAAACTTCTGTGCCACGGTATCCGGGCCGCCTTCCACGCATTGTCCGCTGCGCGTACCTATATCTTTATAGGCCGGGGTAACGGTGGTACACGCGCTTAAAAACAGCGCAGCAGGAAGAATAAGGACAAGGTTGGTGTAACGCATAGAATGATTCCTTGTTAGCAATCTCGACACTCATCACGCCATGCAGCAGGCGTGATTAATGTATACGATAATGGAGTAATCCCTTTTCAAGCATAGCAAATCGGTTCGATAATGCGTTTACCGCATTGAGCTAAGGTATTGAACGTTAAAGAAGGAGCCAGTCATGCAATTTTCCACCACCCCCACTCTGGAAGGGCAGTCTATTGTCGAGTATTGCGGCGTCGTTACCGGAGAAGCGATTCTCGGGGCGAATATTTTCCGCGATTTTTTTGCCGGTATTCGCGATATCGTCGGTGGCCGTTCAGGTGCCTATGAAAAAGAGCTGCGCAAAGCGCGCGAGATAGCGTTCAAAGAGCTGGGCGAACAGGCCAAAGCGCTGGGCGCAGATGCCGTGGTTGGCATCGATATCGACTATGAAACGGTCGGGAAAGACAGCAGTATGCTGATGGTGAGCGTAAGCGGCACGGCGGTTAAAACACGCCGATGAAACGTTTTCTGACGGTTTTTATGCTGGCGGCATTGCTGGCAGGGTGTGCTGGGGAAGAGAAGAAAGCGACCGTTGAGAAACCTGGCTACGTGCTGGATACCAGCCGTTCGGCCCCGGCGGCTTATCCTCGTGTCAAAATCCTGGTGCTGCACTACACCGCGGATGATTTTGACGTCTCGCTGACGACGCTTACCGGTGATCAGGTCAGCGTACATTATCTGATCCCCGCCGTGCCGCCGCTGACGCGCGGTAAACCGTGCATCTGGCAGCTTGTGCCGGAGTCTGAACTGGCCTGGCATGCAGGCGTCAGCTTCTGGCGTGGTGCTACGCGTATTAATGATACCTCGATTGGTATCGAGCTTGAGAATAAGGGCTGGCAAAAAACAGAAGGCACGAAGTTCTTTACGCCGTTTGAACCGGCGCAGATACAGGCGCTTATCCCACTGGCAAAAGACATTATCAAACGCTACAACATTCCGCCGGAGAACGTGCTGGGCCATTCCGACGTGGCGCCGCAGCGTAAAGACGATCCCGGCCCGCTGTTCCCATGGCAGTCGCTGGCGCAGCAGGGGATTGGTGCCTGGCCAAATGAAAATCGCGTGGCGTTTTATCTTAACGGACGCGCGCCACACGCGCCGGTGTCAACAAACAACCTGCTCGATCTGTTAGCGCGTTACGGTTATGAGGTGAGGCCGGGGATGACTCGTATGCAACAGATGAGAGTGATTGCCGCCTTCCAGATGCACTTCCGTCCGACGCGCTGGGATGGCGTGGCTGACGCCGAAAGCCAGGCCATTGCGGAAGCGCTGCTGGAAAAATACGGGCAGGGTTAAGCTAGCGGGGCAGTTTCCCGTGATCTTCAAGCCAGGCGGCGGTACGAATAATACCGTCGTCGAGCGAGATAATCGGTTCGTAGCCAAGCTCTTCACGCGCGCGGCTGATATCCAGCGTGAAGTCGAAGTTGAGCTTTGACACGCCGTAGTGAGTCAGCGACGGCTCCTTGGCTTTTTTATCGCCAAAGCGCTCCATGCTGCGCGCAATCATATCCAGCATCGGATAAGGCACCGAACGAATACGGCAGGAAATATCCAGCTCATCAATCAATCGCTCAACGATGCTGCGCAGCGTGCGTGGTTCACCGTTGGTGATGTTGTAGGCGCGGCCAGACGGTAGGTTATCGCAGCGCGGCTGGCTGGCAAGCCACATGGCATGTACGGCGTTTTCGTAATAGGTCATATCGACCATCGCGTGGCCACCGCGGGGGAGCAGTACGCTGCCGTAGTGATGCATCATCTGCGCCAGGCGCGGGATAAACACTTTGTCGTGTGGGCCGAAGACGCTCTGTGGACGCAAAATAGTGAAGCGGGTATTGGGGTTAGCCTGGGCCAACAGTTGTATCACCTCTTCGCTGGCGGCTTTGCTGCGCGCAAATTCGTTGGCGAAACGGTGCGGGCGAAAATCTTCTTTAATATCGCGGTGGTGGTGATAATCGAAATACAGGGAAGGCGAGGAGATATGGATAAAGTTACGCACGCCCCAGGCCACGGCCCATTCACCCAGACGACGGGTCGCGCGGACGTTGGCTAAATCAAACGCCGCCTGTGTGCCCCACGGCGAGGTAAAGCTTGAGCAATGCCATAGGGTATCGACGCCCGCCAGCATCACTTTGGCCTGAGAAGAAACTAACTCGGTCAGGTCAGCATGGACGAATTCAGCGCCCATTTTCTCCAGCAGTTTGCCCATCGCTTCATTGCGGCCGCTCGCTCTGACGCTAATGCCCTTGTTACGCAGATATTCAACTGCATTTCTGCCTAAACCGCTGGTGGCGCCGGTGACCAGTACCTTCATAATAATCCACAGTGATAAAAAAGAGTTTCGTGCGCATTCTTCCGTTTATTTCACTCGTATGCAATGGGAAACTAAGACAAAAAAGTGTTAAAGCGCACTTTTTCTTGTCTCTTCTTCTGCCAGACGGGCGATTTTCCGGGCCATCCCGCGGAAGATAAACAGGTGGGCCGGAATCATCAGTAACCAATAGATTAAGCCTGGCATACCGTGCGGGTGCCACCAGGCGCGAACGTCAAGTTCACGATGGGTACCTTTATCGACCATCGTAAAGCAAAGACGACCCAACCCCGGCGCTTTCATCCCGAACAGTAAGGTTAGCGCTTTTTCCGGCTCAACGATAATCACCTTCCAGCTATCGACGCTATCGCCGGTCTGCAACATGGGATGCTCGGGGCGGCCTTTTGCCAGCCGATGGCCGACCAAAAGATCCATGGCTGCGCGCGTTTTCCACAGCGCATTACCAAAGAAATAGCCCTCTTTTTTACCGCCGAGGCGGTTAACCACTTTCCACAGCGCCGACAGGCTTGCTGAGGTTTTTATCGTGAATCCGGCCTGTTTGGCGAAAAATCCATACTCTGGACGCCAGCGGGCAAACGCCTGCGCGTCGTAGCCCCAGTCGCTGGAGTTAGCGAGTTCTTTCTCATCTTCCAGCGTGCGGCGCACCGCCTCATCGAAAGGGATCAACGTTTGCGGGATGAGCGCGCGCAGTTCACGATCGTCTGCCAGAAGATCGTGCTTTAATCCCTGGATCAGCGCTTTGGCGATCGTTGGTGGCACGGACGTTATGACGTTTAAAAACCATACCGAGATCCAACTGGTGGGGAAGGGAATGGGGATCAACAACCGATGACGGCCGCTGACCGCCATAAAATGCTCAAACTGCTGCTGGTAGGTCAACTCCTCCGGCCCGGCGGCCTCGAACACGCGGTGCTCGGCTGCCGGATGGTTGAGCAATTCCACCAGATAGACCAGCAGGTTCTCCAGCGCAATCGGCGTGGTGCGCGAGCGTACCCAACGCGGCGGTGTCAGTACCGGTAGGTTGTAAACCATATCGCGCATCACCTCAAACGCCGCAGAGCCGGCGCCGACGATAATTCCGGCGCGCAGCTCGCTAACCGGAACGCCGGCCTCACGCAGGATATCGCCGGTCAACTGTCGGGCGCGCAGGTGCGCGGATTGTTCATGCTCCGGTGCCTGAAGCGAGCTTAAGAAAATCAGTTGTTTCACCGGGGTCTGGCGCAGCGCGTCGCGCACGTTCTCGGCCACCCGGCGCTCGTGGGCGATAAAGTCTTTGCTTTCGCCCATGCCGTGAACCAGATAATAAACGGTATCTACGCCGTGAAGCAGGGACGAAAAATCGCTGTTTTTCTCCAGATCAACCGCATGGCAGGTAACCCCCGGCAGCTGTAATTTTTGCAGCCGGTCAATACGACGTGCCACCGCCCGCACCGTATACCCGCGCTGGCTTAATTCGGTGACCAGGTGCTGGCCGATATAGCCGCTGGCCCCAAAAATTAAAATCGTCTGTGACACGCCGAACTCCTTAACGGGCTAAAAAGGCTTTCCAGTGGCCGACAACCTCAGCTAACTGCTGACGATTGACGTCTAAATGCGTCACCAGGCGCACGATCGGCGAAGCGTTAATCAGTACGCCGCGTTGGTGCATAAATGCGCCCAGCGCGCTGGCGTTTGCCTCACCCACGCGTACAAACAGCATATTGGTGTCGTGACGCATGACGTCTGCGCCAATCTCGCGTAGCTGTCCGGCAAGCCAGGCGGCATTGTCGTGGTCATCTTGCAAACGTGCGACGTTATTTTTTAGCGCATACATCCCGGCGGCTGCGAGGAATCCGGCCTGGCGCATCCCGCCGCCGGTCATTTTACGCCAGCGGTTAGCGCGTTTAATGTAATCATGGCTACCGACCAACAGCGAACCCACCGGCGTGCCCAGCCCTTTGGAGAGGCAGATGGTGAAAGAGTCGCAGTACTGGGCAATGTCTTTGAGTTCGCAGCCGTAGCTGACCAGAGCGTTGAAAATACGCGCACCGTCAACGTGCAGCGCGAGTCCGCGCTCGCGGGTAAATTCCCACGCTTCTTTCAGGTACGCCTGGGGCAGCACTTTGCCGTTATGGGTGTTTTCAATGCTCAGTAATTTCGTGCGGGCGAAGTGAATATCATCGGCTTTGATTTTGGCGGCGACTTTATCCAGCGGCAGGGTGCCGTCAGACGCGGCGTCAATCGGCTGCGGCTGGATGCTGCCGAGCACCGCGGCACCGCCGGCTTCGTACAGGTAGTTATGCGCGCCCTGACCAACGATATATTCTTCGCCGCGTTCGCAGTGGGAGAGCAGCGCCACCAGATTGGCCTGGGTGCCGGTTGGCAGGAAGAGGGCGGCCTCTTTACCTGCCAGCTCGGCGGCGTACTGCTGAAGGGCGTTGACGGTAGGGTCATCGCCATAAACGTCATCGCCGACCGGTGCGGCGACCATGGCATCAAGCATGGCGCGCGTTGGGCGGGTCACGGTATCACTGCGTAAATCAATCACGGCATTTCCTTTTTAAACTCAGAAGAATGCCATCATTTTTACCTCAGCCAGTTGGTTTTCGCCAGTTCAATGACTTCATCACCGCGCCCGTTGATAATCGCGCGCAGCATATACAGGCTAAACCCTTTGGCCTGCTCCAGTTTTACCTGCGGCGGCATGGCGAGCTCTTCTTTGGCCACCACCACGTCAACCAGTACCGGGCCGTCGATGCTAAAGGCGCGCTGCAGCGCTTCGTCAACGTCCGCCGATTTCTCCACGCGAATACCGGTAATACCGCAGGCTTCCGCGATACGCGCAAAATTGGTGTCGTGCAGTTCGGTGCCGTCGGTCAGGTAGCCACCGGCTTTCATCTCCATGGCGACAAAGCCCAGCACGCTGTTGTTAAACACCACGATTTTTACCGGCAGCTTCATTTGCGCGACGGAGAGAAAATCGCCCATCAGCATACTAAAGCCGCCATCGCCGCACATGGCTACGACCTGACGGTCAGGAGCGGTGGCCTGCGCGCCCAACGCTTGCGGCATGGCGTTAGCCATTGAGCCGTGGGTAAATGATCCAATCAGGCGGCGTTTGCCGTTCATTTTTAGATAGCGCGCGGCCCACACGGTGGGCGTACCGACGTCACAGGTGAAGATGGCATCTTCCGCGGCAAAGTGGCTGATTTGCTGCGCCAGGTACTGCGGATGAATGGCTTTATCACTGGGTTTTGCCAGAGAGTCGAGATCTTTACGCGCATCGCGATAATCACTGAGCGCTTTATCGAGAAACTTACGGTCAGTTTTTTCTTCCAGATGCGGCAACAGGGCGGTGAGGGTGGATTTAATGTCGCCGATAAGCGCCATATCCACCTTACTGTGCGCGCCGATGCTGGCCGGGTTGATATCGATCTGGATGATTTTAGCGTCCGTCGGATAGAACGGGCGATAGGGGAACTGGGTGCCGAGCAGGATCAGCGTGTCGGCGTTCATCATGGCGTGGAAACCGCTGGAAAAACCAATCAGCCCGGTCATGCCCACGTCATACGGGTTGTCGTACTCGACGTGCTCTTTGCCGCGCAGCGCGTGGATGATAGGCGCTTTCAGCTTGCCGGCAAATTCCACCAGCTCTTTATGCGCCCCGGCACAACCGCTGCCGCACATCAGCGCGATGTTGCTGGAATAACGCAGCAGCTGGGCTAATTTTTTCAACTCATCTTCATTGGGCGTGACCACCGGCTGCGGTGCAGGATACCAATGCGTGCTGGCGCTTTCCGGCGCGGCTTTCAGCGCCACGTCGCCCGGCAACACCACCACCGATACGCCACGGTTCAACACCGCTTTACGCATAGCGATAGCTAATACCTGAGGGATTTGCTCCGGGGATGACACCAGCTCGCAATAGTGGCTGCATTCGCGGAACAACTCTTGCGGATGCGTCTCCTGAAAATAACCGCTGCCGATTTCACTCGACGGAATATGCGCCGCAATCGCCACCACCGGAACATGGTTGCGGTGACAGTCGAATAACCCGTTGATCAGGTGCAGGTTTCCCGGCCCACATGAACCCGCGCACACCGCCAGTTCGCCCGTCAGATGTGCTTCGGCTCCGGCAGCGAACGCGGCGACCTCTTCGTGTCGTGTCGGCATCCATTCAATGGTGCCCATCCGGTTCAGGCTGTCGGAGAGTCCGTTCAGGGAGTCTCCCGTCACACCCCAGATTCTTTTTACTCCGGCTTGTTCAAGTGTTTTGGCGATGTAGTTGGCTACGGTCTGTTTCATGGTTGTCCTTCTCCTTAAATGTGATACCGGTTACAAGTTTAGATGAATCTTGTCGTTTCGCCGGAATAATGCCCTTATTTTCAGCAGGTATATTTTGTAAGTGATAACCATTAACGTGGTGTTCTACAGGGAAAAACAGGGAAATTATTAAAATGATCGCAACATTATTAAATTCAGTTAATCGCCTTCTGTCACATGAGGATTTTGGTAAGTTTTTACTCCGCGTTGCCGTCGGTGGGTTGATGCTATTTCACGGGCTGCACAAGCTGTTTGACGGCGTCGACGGTATCAGCGCGATGCTGGTGGCAAAAGGGCTGCCGGGCTTTATCGCCTACGGCGTGCTGGTGGGCGAGGTGGTGGCGCCCATTCTGCTTATCATCGGCGTACTGACGCGCCCCGCGGCGCTGGTGCTGGCGTTGACTATGGTGGTGGCCTGGTTGATGGTTGGGCTTGATAAAACTGGCGCGCTGGATAAAACCGGGGCGTGGGCGATTGAAAGCCTGGTCTATTTCTTTATTGCTGCACTGGCGATTGCGTTTATCGGCGCGGGGAAATATGCGCTGGGGAATAATTCCGCCTGGCGCTAGCCTGATAAGACATGGGTAAAATCCCAATATTGGCACGGTAAGCCCCCTCTCCCTATTTAAGGGAGAGGGTTGGGGTGAGGGTTACAGCGCTGATGTTAAAGATAATTCTCTTTCTTTTGTCACCCGTTCACCCCCTCACCCTAGCCCTCTCCCCATAGGGGAGAGGGGATCGTACGGTGCTGATTTCTTTATCGTGCAATAAGTTAGCCGCTTTATTTAATCCGATGGGAAATCCCTCTCCTCATTGCCCCGCCAGTTTCGTCGACGCCTCACCGCGCTTTTCGCCAATGCGCTTGCCATCGCCGCGCCAATTTCCGCGCTAACCACCAGCCCCTGAATAAACGGACGGTCGTGCATTAACCAGGGCAGCCCACCAAAGGCAATGCGGCCCCGGGCATTTTCCGGCGCTTGCAGGGTGTAATCTTCACCGATATCCGGGATGTCATCCCCGCAGGCCAGAAGCTGTTCACGCAGCGAGGGGAAGGGGATATCTTTACTTTTCAGGGCTTTTTGTCCTCGAGCATCAATAAAAACATCAAATTCACGGCGCTGATTATCGTGATAGATAATCGTTTTTCCCTGCTCGTTTTTGCGTTCATACTCCGTTCCCAATGCCACTATCTCAATCAGCCCGGCATCATGCAGCGCCAGCAGCCGACGAATAGACTCAGAGGGAATGGCGGCATAGTTATCGATAAATACCCGCGACAGCCCGCGTTTGAAGCGTGCGCGGTCAGCCTCATCAAGATGCGGCACGATATCTTCGATAACTTCATGCAGCCGCAGCAGGGTATAGCGCCATGCCACCGTATGTTGTTGTTGCTTATTACGTTCTACTTCCAGCAAATTGAACCTCGCCCAGTCAAACGGGTCGTGGTGAATGCGTTCGGCAAAACAGGCGTCAGAGAAGGTATCGGCGGTGAGCGTTTCAAGGCCAATCAGCTCGCTCCACTGCGGTGCCGCTTCCTGCAACTGCTTTACAATAAGCCCGAAAATGCGATCCAATAATCCATTTTGACCTTGTGCAATCAGGCGTTCGATGGCGTCTTCAGTGGCGACCGTCAGCGGTTCATAGGGTAGCGGGCAGTAAAAATCGGCTTCAGGCAGCACGCCGGTGCGCGACATCAGGGTCAGTTTCAGGTTTTCGCTGCCGGGTTTGCGCGTAAAGCGGATGGTGTCGTCAGCCTCGGTGGTAAAAGTGCCGTGTTGGCATACCACGGCGACCGCCGCGTCGATAGCGCTGAGCGAGGTGCCCAGAATGCCTACCCGGCAGGCGCTAATTTTCGCGTCCATCAGGCCGGTCCACGGGCTTGGGAAGTATTGTCGCGAGGGTTTATCCGTTTCCGGCCACAGGTGCCCGGTGGCGATAGCGGCAAAATCGACATCAACGGGCTGCGAGGCGTGGTTTACCCACACTGAGATCCCGTCCGGGTTCGCGCGCAGGTCGGTGACCTCGCTGGATTCATAGACAGAAACCTCAAACCCGGCCTCCCGCGCTTTATCGACAAGGAATAAAAAGCGATCGCGATAATAGTCACCAAGCAGCACGCGCGGCAAAAACTGCCGTTCATGGAGTGCGGTGCGTTCCACGCCAAATTGCGCCAGGTACTCATCGCTTTGGTTTTGTAGCCACGTCAGGTAGCTTATCTCAATCGGCGGGATCTCAATACTGGCGATATTTGCCAGCATATGTTCGGAATTATGTTCATTGTTGTAGGGCATACCGACGCCCGCCTGTTCGGCTTGCTCATAAAGCTGCACAGCCAGCGGTTCACCGCGTTCGATCAGCGCATGAAAGGTGTAGATCCCTGTAGGGCCGGTGCCGACGATAGCGACTTTTTTCATAAGATTCCTTTTTTGAAAAATTGATCGGTCTGTGAACGTTAAGTGTGGTTGAAAAATTGATGGGTGAAATGTTTATGTTCGCTTTTTTGCGGGGGAGGCTGCTGGATTCGGAATATGGCGGAGGAAGGGAGAGCATCACGGGGCGTCGGCCTTGCCAGGCGAGGGTTCCAGAGAAAGCCTCTAATGAGGCCTTCTTCTAAACAACCTTCTTTTGCCACCGGCTCCGTATTGGTTTAGGTATGCATGAAATGGCGGTGAGACGTGTTCCGCATTGGGAACATACTGCACCATGTGGTTGTGATAAGTCAGAACTAAAGGTCGTGAAATAGAACTTTTTGTTCGAACATACCTGGCACTTAAACTGGATGTTGGGGATATCCCCTCCGGCCGGGTGAGTTGAATACTCACCTTACAGGAATTAGTTAGCGGTGTATGTATGTTTCTGGATATATTTTGTTCAATGTACAGGCGAAAAGAACGCTGACAACCCATAATCCATTCATTGCGGTAATAAAAAAGCCGCCCGGCTAGCCTGGGCGGCTTTTGTGACATCAAAACGTCACTACGCTAGCACCAAATCCCCTTGCGGGTGACACGAGCATGCCAGTACAAACCCGTCAGCAATTTCCGCGTCGGTCAGCGTCATCGTGCTGCTGACCGTATACTCACCGGAGATCACCTTCGTCTTACAGCAACCGCAAACGCCCGCACGGCATGCGGCAACCACGGGAACGTTGTTGCTTTCCAGCGCATCCAGTAGCGTGGTGCCGACCGGTGCGTAAAACTCTTTTGCCGGTTGCAGCTTGGTGAACTTCAAGCCGCTGGTGGCCGCTTCAGCGACCGGCGTGAAGAACTTCTCTTTAAAGAAGCGGGTGACGCCAAGCGCCCTCACCTCTTTTTCCACCTGATCCATATACGGCGCGGGGCCGCAGGTCATTACGGTGCGAGAGGCCAGATCCGGTACGCTTTTTAACAGCTCGGTGCCAAGGCGACCAGCCACAAAACCGTGGGTAGCGTTGTTTTCTGCCACCAGGGTGACCGGATACTGACGCCATTCGTCGGCAAAAATCACATCTTCCGGTGAACGAACGCTGAAGATGACCTGTACGTCGGCCTGCGGACGGTACTTCGCCAACCAGCGACGCATCGACATGATAGGCGTCACGCCACAGCCGGCGGCCAGCATCAGGAACTTGTCTTGTGCTTTATCGTCACAGGTGAATTCACCCATCGCATCGGACAGCCAGATATAATCGCCGCGCTTCACGTCGCGGGTCAGCCACTGTGAACCCGCACCATCATCAATACGACGGACGGTCAGCGTAATGTACTCGCTCACGCCCGGTGTTGAAGAGATGGTGTAGGCGCGCAGGGTTTCCGCTGAATTACGCACGCTGACCAGTGCATACTGTCCGGCGCGGTAAGGATAGGCGTCGTGGCATAGCAACGAAATCGTCCATACGTCCGGCGTTTCCTGATGGATGTGATGAACCTGCATCCGCCATGGGCACTGATGAGTTGGCATTGTCATTTTTTACTCCTTACGCGTTCAGCAGCTGCTTCATGTCTTCTTCAACGGTGGTCACGGAACGCAGACCGAATTTCTCGTTGAGAACAGCCAGCAGATCCGGCGTAAAGAAGCCTGGTGCGGTTGGGCCGGTGACGATGTTTTTCACGCCCAGAGACAGCAGGGTCAGCAGAATGACGATGGCTTTTTGTTCGAACCAGGAAAGCACCAGAGACAGCGGCAGATCGTTCACGCCACAGCCCAGTTTCTCAGCCAGCGTGACCGCCAGGATGATGGCAGAGTACGCATCGTTACACTGACCGGCATCAATCAGACGCGGCAGACCTTCGATATCGCCGAATTCCAGTTTGTTGAAACGGTATTTACCGCAGGCCAGAGTCAGGATCAGACAGTCGTCCGGTACGCTGGTGGCGAAGTCGGTGAAGTAGTTACGTTCGCCGCGCGCGCCGTCACAGCCGCCGACGAGGAAGATGTGACGCAGTTTTTCGCGGCTCACCAGATCAATCAGCGAATCCGCGGCACCCAGCAGAGTCTGACGACCGAAACCGACGGTGATGAGGTGTGGGATTTCGCTGTACGGGAAGCCCGCCATTTGCTGGGCCTGTGCGATAACCGGGCCAAAATCATCACCTTCCAGGTGGCTTACGTTTGGCCAGCCGACGATGCTACGCGTCCAGATACGGTCGTCGTAAGCGCCAACGGTTGGGTCGATGATGCAGTTAGAGGTCATCACGATTGGGCCAGGGAAGCGGGCAAATTCCACCTGCTGATTCTGCCAGCCGCTGCCGTAGTTACCGATCAGATGTTTGAATTTACGCAGTTCCGGGTAACCGTGAGCTGGTAGCATTTCACCGTGGGTATAGACGTTCACGCCGGTGCCTTCGGTTTGTACCAGCAGGTTGTACAGATCTTTCAGGTCGTGCCCGGAAATCAGAATACATTTGCCTTCGGTCGCTTTCACGTTGACCTGAGTTGGCGTCGGATGACCGTATTTAGTGGTTTCACCGGCGTCCAGAATGCTCATCACTTTGAAGTTCATCTGGCCGATTTCCATTGAGCACTCCAGCAGAGCGTTCATATCGGAAGGCCAGGTACCCAGCCACGCCATGATTTTGTGGTACTGCGCGTAGATGTCGTTGTCGTACTGATCGAGAACGTGGGCGTGCTCCATGTAAGCTGCCGCACCTTTCAGACCGTACAGGCACAGAAGACGCAGGCCGAGGATGTTCTCGCCGATGGTCGCTTTGTCTTTATTCGGGGTAAATTCCGCCGCCTGTTGTTGCAGCGCGCCAAGATCGTCGCTTACGAGCTGCAGATCGGCCATTGGGTTATCAACGGAGGCGTGCGCATCCACGGTCAGACACTGCGCTTTCAGCGCTTCGCGCAGGGCAATCGCTTCACGTGCGTAGCCCACGATGCGGGGTGAGTCGAAGTTGACGTTAGTCAGCGTAGAGAAGAACGCGCGCGGGGCGAAGTTATCCACCTCGTGGCTGATGATGCCGTATTCACGAGCCTTCACCGCCCATGCGGACAGACCTTGCAGAGAAGCAATCAGCAGATCCTGCAGATCGGATGTTTCAGCCGTCTTCCCGCACATACCCTGTGAGTAAGAGCAGCCGTTTCCTGCCGGAGTACGAATGGTTTGTTCACATTGCACACAAAACATGGTCACACCTTTTTTAAAGTTATATTTAATATACATGTTAAAGGGTAAGCCTGGAGGTAAGCCTTGAAAAGGCATTTTTAGTGCAACTTAAAGAGAGGTTGATTTAGCGCAATTTTGGCGGCAGCCGGAGCTACCGCCAGAGAGGTATCAGGCGGTGAAAAAGGCCATCAGGATAGGCACCAGCAGGCTTAAAACAAAACCGTGAACGATGGCGGGAGGCACCATCTCTACGCCGCCGGAGCGTTGTAGAACGGGGAGGGTGAAGTCCATAGATGTTGCGCCGCACAGGCCAAGGGCGGTGGAACGACTGCGACGGACCAGGCCTGGAATCAACATGATGGCGACCAGCTCACGCGCCAGATCGTTAAAGAAGGTGGCGCTGCCGATAACCGGGCCGAAGGCATCGGTCAGCAGAATACCGGACAGGGAGTACCAGCCAAAACCGGAGGCCATCGCCAGACCGGTTTTAATCGGCAGGTCGAGCAGAAAGGCATTAATGACGCCTGCGACCATTGAGCTGGCGACGACAACCAGCGCAATCAGCATCCCGCGGCGGTTTAGAATAATCTGGCGAAGCGTCATACCGCTATTACGCAATTGAATACCCACCAGGAACAGCAGGAAGATCAGCGTATATTCGCTGGCAGCGGTGGCGTGTTGTAAAAAGGAGAGGCCGCTCAGTCCCAGAACAAAACCGGTTACTACCACGAAACACAGTTTTAATGATTCCAGCGCCATGGCTAAACGGGAGGGTAATTTCTCCTGATGTTTAGGGTGACCCCACGGGCGGATTTTTTCCAGCCACAGGAGCGCGGCGGTATTACAGACGAGAATAACGACAATGCTGATGGCGGAATAGTGGAAAATATCCAGCAAGTTTGAAGCCAGATTATCCAGAAATGCCAGGCTTATCCCCATGAAGAAGAGAATAAGGTACACAATCCAGCTTAACAGGCGATTAATCAGCCCAAGTGCGCCACGGTGGGTCAGGGGAATAAGGTAGCCGATAATGAGCGGCACCAGAATGATGAGCAATCCAGATAACATGGCTGACACTGTTCCTTGCAGTATTGAAATCGCGCACAGACACTACCTAAAACAGTATTCTGAGTAAAGCCACGAAAAAAGAAAGACCCGGAGAATCCGGGTCTTTGCGAGGGTAGGCGGATGATGCACCGAGCCCCCGGGGTCGGCGTGAACGCCTCGCCCGGGCTACATGCTTGTAGGCCTGATAAGCGTAGCGCCATCAGGCACAACGGCGCAGATTGCCGGATGGCGGCTTTCGCCTTATCCGGTCTACCAGACTCTTATTTCTTTTCCAGCAGCGTGCGATAAATCAGGCCACCCAGGATACCGCCAATAATTGGCATTACCCAGAACAGCCACAGCTGGTTCAGCGCCCAGCCGCCCTGGAAGATGGCAACTGCGGTACTGCGCGCTGGGTTAACGGAGGTGTTAGTGACCGGAATGCTGATCAGGTGAATCAGGGTCAGCGCCAGGCCGATAGCGATAGGCGCGAAGCCTGCCGGTGCATTTTTATCGGTCGCACCGTGGATAACAATCAGGAAACCACAGGTCAGTACGATTTCAATCACGATAGCGGAAAGCATAGAGAAACCGCCCGGAGAGTGCTCGCCGTAACCGTTAGAGGCAAAACCGCTCGCAGCCGCATCGAAGCCCGCTTTACCGCTGGCAACGAGGTACAAAATAGCCGCAGCAATAATACCGCCGACAACCTGCGCGATAATATAACCAATCACCTCTTTTGCCGGGAAACGACCGCCAGCCCACAGACCCAGGGTTACGGCCGGGTTAAAGTGACCGCCAGAAATATGACCTACGGCATAAGCCATCGTCAGAACGGTTAAACCGAATGCCAGTGCGACACCCGCAAAACCAATCCCTAATTCTGGAAACGCTGCAGCCAGAACCGCGCTACCGCAACCACCAAATACCAGCCAGAAGGTGCCGAAGCACTCCGCAGCCAATTTTCTAAACATAACCACCTCGAATCACAAAATAGTATCGTCACAAAGGATGACGACAGAATTTATACCTGCCAAAAAAGGGGGGCAGGTATAGTCCGCGCTATTTTAGAAACTAACGGCATCCTTTAACCAGTTAAATAAAGACGTGAACTTTGATACAAAACAATGTGGTGTTATTCCTTAGGCAATTCATTCTTTGATTTTGAGTGTAGTGCATTATTTTCGGAATAATCGCGTCACAGGAGTGGGAGCGCACTTTATTACCTGGCGTGGTTATTTAATCCACAAACGGGCGCAAAGCGTGGTGGGAGGCGGGTGCCAAGCGAGGCGCATACCGCTATACTGCCGATAACGAAGGATGACAGGCACCGTATTACGGAGGGATTATGCTTCTTGAACGCACCGAAATTGTAGGGTTTCGCGGCATTAACCGATTGTCGTTAATGCTTGAGGAGAATAATGTCTTAATCGGCGAGAATGCCTGGGGTAAATCGAGCCTGCTGGATGCGTTAACGCTGCTGCTCTCTCCGCATGAGGGGCTGTATCACTTTACTCATAACGATTTCTGGTTCCCTCCCGGCGACATCGAAGGTCGCGAGCACCATCTGCATATTATTCTCACCTTCCGCGAAAACGAACCCGGGCGCTATCGTGGGCGTCGCTATCGGGGCCTCTCCAACTGCTGGACGCTATGTGACGATGGTTATCAGCGAATTTTCTATCGTCTGGAAGGCGAGCTTGCCGCCGACGATAGCGTCCTGACGCTGCGCAGCTTTATTGACAGCAACGGCCACGCGATCGAGCTTGAAGATATTGATGCTAAGGCGCGCGAGCTGATTCGCTTAATGCCGGTACTGCGGCTGCGGGATGCGCGATTTATGCGCCGTATTCGCAACGGCACGGTACCGAACGTGCCGGATGTGGAAATTACCGCCCGTCAGCTTGATTTTCTCTCCCGTGAACTGGTGACCCATCCGCAAAATCTCAGCGACGGGCAAATTCGTCAGGGGCTGGCGGCGATGGGACAACTGCTGGAGCACTACTTCTCTGAACAGGGCTCCGGCCCCGCCATTCAGCGCTTAATGCGCCGTCGTTCGCATGATGAACAGCGCAGTTGGCGCTATCTGGATTTGATCAACCGGATGATCGATAAACCCGGCGCGCGCAATCACCGGGTGATTCTGCTGGGCATGTTTGCCACCTTACTGCAGGCAAAAGGGGCCGTCAGGCTCGATAAAGACGCGCGTCCGCTGCTGCTGGTGGAAGACCCGGAAACACGGCTGCATCCCATTATGCTGTCGGTGGCGTGGAGCCTGCTTAATTTGATGCCGTTGCAACGCATTGCCACCACCAATTCCGGCGAATTGCTGGCGCTGACGCCGATGCAGAATGTCTGCCGTCTGGTACGTGAGTCTTCCCGCGTTGCCGCCTGGCGTTTGGGGCCTGAGGGGATGAACGCCGAGGACAGCCGACGAATCTCTTTCCACATTCGCTTTAATCGCGCCTCTTCGCTGTTTGCCCGCTGCTGGCTGCTGGTGGAGGGGGAAACTGAAACCTGGGTGATTAACGAACTGGCGCGCCAGTGCGGGCACCATTTTGATGCAGAAGGTATCAAGGTCATTGAGTTTGCCCAATCCGGCTTAAAACCGTTGATTAAGTTTGCCCGGCGAATGGGGATTGAATGGCATGTGCTGGTCGACGGCGACGAGGCTGGAAAAAAATATGCGGCCACCGTCCGCGGCGTGCTCAATAACGATAAGGAACTGGAACGCCATCACCTCACCACGCTACCCGCGCTGGATATGGAACACTTTATGTATAAACAGGGTTTTTCCCATGTTTACCACCGCGTTGCGCAGTTGCCGGACAATATCCCCATGAACATGCGCCGGGTGATCACTAAAGCGATCCACCGCTCTTCAAAGCCTGATTTAGCCATTGAGGTGGCGATGGAAGCAGGGCGACGAGGCATTGATGCCGTGCCTCCGCTGCTAAAAAAAATGTTTTCCCGCGTCGTCTGGCTGGCGCGCGGGAAGGCAGATTAACGCTGAACGCTGTCGATAATTTGCTGCTGGAGTGCATCCAGCAGCGTATAGCGACGGCGATATTCCGCGCGCTTCTTGCTGGCAATCTCTTCCATCGTTTTGCGCGGCAGCGCTAACGGCAAAATGTAATCCCCATTAGCATCGGTCACGGCGCTTAAAGATTCCCAGAAACCGTTGTAATCCGCATGAAGCGCATCGCGTTTCTTACGACGGTAGCGCACGCTACGATAGATGTGCGTTTCATTACTGACGGCGCGCACCTGTTCAACCGAGAACAGCGTACCCAGCGTCAACAGCGCATCGACGACCAGACGTTTCGGGAACAAGCCGTGACAGGCTTTGGTCGCCGACTGGATCAACTGATGCGGCACATCCGCTTTTGCGCCCTGTAGGCCACCAATAAAGAAGGTATTGACGCCGTGGTACTGACATAACGTGAAGGTCAGCTCCGCCAGCACGGTGCCGTCTTCGTCGTGAAACGTCAGCGTGGCTTCGCCTTCTTTATCCTGCATCGCATCGGCGCGCAGGCCAATGCTGTAGCGCTGGCCCTCTTTGCCTTCAATCTGAGCCAGCGGTACGCCGTGGGCTGAGAGATAACCGCTAACGATGTTCCCCGGCAGCTTGTCGAGCATCTGCTGATAATGGAAGCACAGTGCATCGATGGTTTGTTGATGGCGCATATGCATGGCGAGCCACGGGCGATGCAGGCGGCACGGCAATCCGGGCTGGGCGTTAAGAATCTGCAGCAACTGCGGCTGTTCAGCCAGGCGCGCTAATAGCTTCCCGGTCATACGCGGAGTGCTCATGCTGCGCAGCATAAATTTGCGTCGGTAGGCGGGATTTTTCCAGGCGGTTCCCGGCGTCAACGTTCCACTGGCGAGCAGGCGAAATAATCGCCAGCCGGAAAGAGGTTGCAGTGCGGCGGAATGGGGAAGTTCAACAAGGCTTGCCATCGGGAAATCTCATCTCTGGAAGGATGAGAGCATTTCAGCAGAGTGAGGGTCAATCGAATGTAAACGGTAAAGAAACGTATTGAAAAGTTATAATCTCGTTTATTGATTATTTACATTTGATGCTTTTAAGGTTCCACAACGCCGATAGACGTTGTGGAAAATGACGTGAAATTAGTGGTGAAATAAATCAGCCATCTGTTGTTGGATGGTATCCAGTAATTGATAGCGTCTGCGGTATTCTGCGCGCTTTTTACTGGCGATTTCAGACTCATCTTTTCGCGCAATATCAATCGGGATATGGAAATAACCCTGTTTATCGCACTCACCGCCGACGGCTTCCCAGAATGAATTGTAATCGGAGAGAATTTTTTTATTCTTATCCTGATAACGTTCACCCCGGAAAATATGCGCGTCGTTGCTGACCGCAAGAATTTGCTCAACCTGCAGACGCTGCGCAAAACGGCAAACCGCTTCCATTACCAGGCGTTTGGGGAACAGACCGTGGCAGGCTTTGGTTGCGCTCTGGATTGCTTCATGCGGCAGGTCGCTGCGTCCACCCTGAAGCCCACCAATAAACAGCGTGCGCGTATTCTCATACGCCAGAAGGGTAAACGTCATTTCCGCCAGCACGTCACCCTCGCTATTACGCATCAGGATAGTACTATCGCCCTCTTTATCGAGGTTGACCTGCATGGTCAGTTCGAAGGTAAAAATCTCACCATTTTTGCCTTCGATTTGCGCCAGAGGCAAAGCCTGTGTATTCAGGTAGGTCGACAACTCTTCAGAGGACATCGCCGCAGACAACAGCGTATAGTGATAACGCAACGCTTCCAGTACCTGCTGGCGGCTGAAATTAACCGCCAGATACGGGCGATGCAGGCGCACAGGAAGACGAGGTTGTCGGGTTAACAGCGCATCAAGATTGGACCACTGAGACAGTTCGTGCATCCATTCACGGCTTAAACGTGGCATCAATAAAGAGCGCAGCATAAACTTCCGTCGAAAGCTGCGTTTATTCCAGAATTCACCTGGTCGCCATTGGCCGCGAAAAAGGCTAAAAAAGAGCCCAAGTCCGGTGAAATGACGCGATTCGGTGAGTGAATTATCGCTAAGCTGTGACATAGTTTACGACCTAAATATAAAAATTTTCAGTATTTTACAATCGGAAAGCTAAACATATTCTCAATCATTCGGTGATTTTTGGGATTTTCTCAATCTGGTTGAGCTTTCGTTGACGTACGTTTTTTCATTCTGTCGAATTCACTGGGGAACTCAGGATTTTTATGATCATCAAGGGAAAATTTAAAAAACGGTATTTGATTGCCATTATCCTGCTCATTATTGCGGTGATCTATGTCTGGAAAATGCTCAATGCGCCGTTACCGAATTACCAGACATTAATTGTGCGTAAAAGCTCCCTTGAACAGAGCGTCCTGGCGACCGGGAAACTTGATGCATTGCGCAAAGTCGATGTGGGTGCTCAGGTGAGCGGGCAGCTTAAAACGCTGTCGGTGAATATCGGCGATAAAGTGGTTAAAGATCAGCTTTTAGGGGTTATCGACCCCGAACAGGCGGAGAACCAGATTAAAGAGGTTGAGGCCACGCTGATGGAGCTTAATGCGCAGCGTAAGCAAGCGCAAGCGGAGTGGAAGCTCGCCAGTGTTACTTACTCGCGCCAGCAGCGCCTGGCACAAACTCAGGCGATTTCACGTCAGGATCTGGATACCGCAGCCACCGAAGTCGCGGTTAAGCAGGCGCAGATTGGCACCATTGATGCGCAGATTAAACGCAACCAGGCTTCATTGGACACGGCGAAAACCAACCTCGATTACACCCGTATTGTCGCCCCTATGCGCGGCGAAGTGACGCAAATTACGACGCTGCAAGGGCAGACGGTTATCGCCGCCCAACAGGCGCCTAACATTCTGACGCTGGCGGATCTCAGCACCATGCTGGTTAAAGCGCAGGTGTCGGAAGCGGACGTTATCCATCTTAAACCCGGTCAGAAGGCGTGGTTCACCGTATTGGGCGACCCGCTGACGCGCTATGAAGGCACGCTCAAGGATATTCTCCCGACGCCGGAGAAGGTGAACGATGCCATCTTCTACTACGCCCGTTTTGAAGTGCCGAACCCGAAAGGCGTATTGCGTCTTGAGATGACCGCACAGGTGCATATTCAGCTTAGCGGCGTGAATGACGTCCTCACCATTCCACTCTCCGCATTGGGTGATAACGTGGGTGATAACCGCTACAACGTGCGTTTGCTGCGCAATGGCGAAGTGAAAACGCGTGAGGTGGTCATTGGCGCGCGCAATGATACCGATGTTGAGATAGCCAAAGGGCTGGACGCGGGCGATGAAGTGATTATCGGAGAAGGCAAAGCCGGAGCCGAAAAATGACCGCCTTGCTTGAACTGACCGATATCCGCCGAAGCTATCCCTCGGGCGACAGCAGCGTGGAGGTGCTAAAAGGCATTTCTCTGCAAATCAACGCCGGGGAAATGGTGGCTATTGTCGGAGCATCGGGTTCCGGCAAATCCACGTTGATGAATATTCTCGGCTGCCTGGATAAACCGACCAGCGGCACTTACCGGGTGGCGGGCACCGACGTGGCGACGCTCGACGGCGATGCGCTGGCGCAGCTGCGTCGCGAACACTTTGGGTTTATCTTCCAGCGCTATCATCTGCTTTCGCATCTGACGGCGGCGCAGAACGTTGAGGTGCCGGCGGTGTACGCCGGGATGGAACGTAAAGCGCGGCTGGAAAGAGCAAAACAGCTGCTACAACGGTTGGGTATGCAAGACCGGGTGGATTATGCGCCATCGCAGCTCTCCGGCGGCCAGCAGCAGCGCGTGAGTATTGCTCGTGCGCTGATGAACGGCGGTCAGGTGATTCTGGCCGATGAACCCACTGGCGCACTCGACAGCCATTCCGGCGAAGAGGTGATGGCTATCCTCCATCAGCTCAAAGAGCAGGGCCATACCATCATCATCGTCACTCATGACCCGCTGGTGGCCGCACAGGCTGAACGCGTGATTGAAATTCGCGATGGCGAAATTATTCGTAATCCCCCGGCGCGGGAAAGCACGGTCGCGGCGCGTCAGCCGGTGACGCAGAACGTTTCCGGCTGGCGGCAGTTCAGCAATAGCTTCCGGGAAGCGCTGTCGATGGCCTGGCGGGCAATGGTGGCGAACAAGATGCGCACCTTGCTGACGATGCTGGGGATTATTATCGGCATTGCCTCGGTGGTGTCGATTGTGGTGGTCGGTGACGCCGCTAAGCAGATGGTGCTGGCAGACATTCGCGCCATCGGCACAAATACTATCGACGTCTATCCGGGGAAAGATTTTGGCGACGACGATCCGCAGTACCAGCAGTCATTGAAATATGACGACCTGCTCGCCATTGAAAAACAGTCGTGGGTCAGTTCAGTTACCCCATCGGTTTCGAAAAATCTGCGGATACGTGCGGGCAATATTGATGTGGCCGCCAGCGTACAAGGGATTGGCCAGCATTACTTTAGCGTCTATGGCATGACCTTTAGCGAGGGGAATACCTTTAACGAGGTGCAGGCTGCCGAGCGTTCGCAGGTGGTGATTCTGGACAGTAATACGCGTCGTCAGCTATTTCCCAATAAGCCCCGCGTGGTGGGGGAAGTGATTCTGGTCGGCAATACGCCAGCGACGGTAATCGGCGTGGCGGATGAGAAACAGTCGATGTTTGGCAGCAGCAAGGTGCTTCGCGTGTGGCTGCCGTATTCGACCATGTCCGGGCGGGTGATGGGCCAGGCGTGGCTAAACTCGATAACCGTCAGGGTTAAAGAGGGGTATGACAGTAGCCTTGCGGAACAGCAGCTAACCCGATTACTCAATTTGCGTCACGGCAAAAAAGATTTCTTCGTCTGGAACATGGACAGCGTCTTGAAAACGGCAGAACGCACCACACATACATTACAGCTGTTCTTAACGTTAGTGGCGGTCATCTCGCTGGTGGTCGGCGGTATCGGAGTGATGAATATCATGCTGGTGTCGGTGACCGAACGCACGCGAGAAATTGGTATTCGTATGGCGGTGGGCGCGCGGGCCAGCAACGTGCTTCAGCAGTTTTTGATTGAGGCTATTCTCGTCTGCCTGGTGGGCGGCGCGCTAGGTGTCACGCTGTCGTTGATCATCGCGCTGTTGCTGCAACTGGTACTGCCGGGCTGGGAGATTGGTTTTTCACCGCTGGCGCTCTTGACGGCGTTTATCTGTTCGACGATAACAGGGGTATTGTTTGGCTGGTTACCGGCGCGCAACGCGGCGCGGCTTGATCCGGTGGAGGCACTGGCGCGGGAATAATCGCGTCGAACAAGACAGAAAAAATGCCAGTCAGAAGGGCTGGCATTTTGGTAGCGGGATGTACACAATGGGGCAGTGCACTAGGCAGCCGTTTCTGCTTGTACTTCCACGGGAATGATAACGCTGGCATGGTTGCCTTTCGGCCCCTCGTGGACATCAAAATGGACGGATTGCCCGGCTTTTAATGTTCTGTAGCCATCCATCTGGATGGTGGAGTAATGTGCGAAGATATCTTCGCCACCGCCTTCCGGGCAGATAAAACCAAACCCTTTAGCATTGTTGAACCACTTAACAGTACCCATTTCCATACTTCGACATCCTTCGTAATTCTATTATACGTTTATAAGATGGAATGAACCGGTGGTGGAGTCAGGATTGTTCAAAACCTCACCAACTCTCGCCAGTACAATTTAGATATTTCGGCCAGTGCGTCAAGCGTTAGAGGGAGGCTAAAGGGGGAAAATGCACCAAAATTTGAAGCAGTTAACGCTATTGACGGGAATGTGACAGAGCTCGCGAATGACAGCTATAGGTGATAGCTATCTATGATCTACAGTAAATTCAGAGGCTGTATACGCAGGAACGAACGGAAACGTGGTTGGCGGGGAATGTGTCATTGATCTTGCCAATAATACGATACCCGACGTGTTTACCCAAAATAATTCGAGTGGCAGGAAGGCGGCAAGGGAGTGAATCCCCAGGAGCTTACTTAAGTAAGTGACTGGGGTGAGCGAGCGCAGCCAACGCATCTGCCACTTGAAGTATGACGGGTATTGACCACTCGTCAGTAACACCAAATGACACCGACGATGATGACTGACAATGAGTAAGACCAGAGACTGGCTGGATTTTGACCAGCTTACCGCAGATAAACTTAAGGATGGGCTTCAACCCCCATCGATGTATAAAGTGATATTGGTCAATGATGATTACACTCCGATGGAGTTTGTTATTGACGTGTTACAAAAATTCTTTTCTTATGATGTAGAACGTGCAACGCAACTGATGCTAGCGGTTCACTATCAAGGTAAAGCAATTTGTGGTGTATTTACGGCAGAAGTCGCCGAGACCAAAGTTGCGATGGTGAATCAGTACGCGAAGGACAACGAGCATCCACTGTTGTGTACGCTGGAACAAGCCTGATACAGGCATGAAAATTGGGGGAGGTGCCAATGCTCAATCAAGAACTGGAACTCAGTTTAAACATGGCTTTCGCCAGAGCGCGCGAGCACCGTCACGAGTTTATGACCGTAGAGCACTTGTTGCTGGCTCTGCTCAGCAACCCATCTGCCCGTGAAGCGCTGGAAGCGTGTTCGGTCGATTTAGTGGCGCTGCGTCAGGAACTCGAAGCCTTCATCGAACAAACCACGCCGGTCTTGCCGGTCAGTGAAGAAGAGCGCGAAACGCAACCGACGCTCAGCTTCCAGCGTGTTCTCCAGCGCGCGGTCTTCCACGTCCAGTCTTCCGGGCGTAGCGAAGTAACCGGCGCGAACGTCCTTGTGGCGATTTTCAGCGAGCAGGAGTCGCAGGCTGCGTATCTTCTGCGTAAACATGAAGTCAGCCGCCTTGATGTGGTGAACTTCATCTCTCACGGCACGCGTAAAGACGAGCCGAGCCAGCCTTCTGATGCGGCTAGCCAGCAAACCAATGAAGAGCAAGCAGGCGGGGAGGATCGTATGGAAAACTTCACCACCAACCTCAATCAGCTTGCTCGCGTTGGCGGAATCGACCCGCTGATTGGTCGTGATAAAGAGCTGGAACGCACCATTCAGGTTCTGTGCCGTCGCCGTAAAAATAACCCGCTGCTGGTGGGGGAGTCGGGCGTGGGTAAAACCGCGATTGCCGAAGGTCTGGCATGGCGTATCGTACGCGGTGACGTGCCGGAAATCATGGCTGACTGCACCATCTATTCACTGGATATTGGTTCGCTGCTGGCGGGCACCAAATATCGCGGTGATTTTGAAAAACGCTTTAAAGCGCTGCTCAAGCAGTTAGAGCAGGACACCAACAGCATTCTGTTTATCGACGAAATCCACACCATTATCGGTGCGGGTGCGGCGTCGGGCGGCCAGGTGGATGCGGCGAACCTCATCAAACCGCTGCTGTCCAGCGGCAAAATTCGGGTGATGGGTTCTACCACTTACCAGGAGTTCAGCAATATCTTTGAGAAGGACAGGGCGCTGGCGCGTCGTTTCCAGAAAATCGATATTACCGAGCCATCGGTTGAAGAGACCGTGCAGATTATTAACGGCCTGAAACCGAAATACGAAGCACACCACGACGTGCGTTATACCGCTAAAGCGGTGCGTGCGGCGGTTGAGCTGGCGGTGAAATACATCAACGATCGTCATCTGCCGGATAAAGCGATTGATGTGATTGATGAAGCCGGTGCGCGTGCGCGTCTGATGCCGGTGAGCAAGCGTAAGAAAACGATCAACGTGGCGGACATTGAATCCGTGGTGGCGCGTATCGCGCGTATCCCGGAGAAAAGCGTCTCCCAAAGCGATCGCGATACGCTGAAAAATCTCGGCAATCGCCTGAAAATGCTGGTATTCGGCCAGGATAAAGCGATTGATGCCCTGACCGAAGCCATCAAGATGAGCCGTGCCGGTCTCGGCCACGATCATCGTCCGGTCGGTTCCTTCTTGTTTGCTGGCCCTACCGGTGTCGGTAAAACAGAAGTAACCGTGCAGCTGGCGAAGGCGATGGGTATTGAGCTGCTGCGTTTTGATATGTCCGAATATATGGAACGTCATACGGTGAGTCGCTTGATTGGTGCGCCTCCGGGATATGTTGGTTTTGACCAGGGCGGCCTGCTGACCGATGCGGTGATTAAGCATCCTCACGCGGTACTGCTGCTGGACGAAATCGAGAAAGCGCACCCGGATGTCTTTAACCTGCTGTTGCAGGTGATGGACAACGGCACGCTGACGGATAACAACGGTCGTAAAGCCGATTTCCGTAACGTGGTGCTGGTGATGACCACCAACGCCGGCGTACGTGAAACCGAGCGTAAATCGATTGGCCTTATCCATCAGGACAACAGCACCGACGCGATGGAAGAGATCAAAAAGATCTTTACGCCAGAGTTCCGTAACCGTCTGGACAACATTATCTGGTTCGATCATCTGTCGACCGACGTTATCCATCAGGTGGTGGATAAGTTTATCGTCGAGCTGCAGGTTCAGTTGGATCAGAAAGGCGTGTCGCTGGAAGTCAGCCAGGAAGCGCGTAATTGGCTGGCCGAAAAAGGCTACGACCGTGCGATGGGCGCACGTCCAATGGCGCGTGTAATTCAGGATAACCTGAAGAAACCGCTGGCTAACGAACTGCTGTTTGGTTCACTGGTCGACGGCGGTCAGGTCACCGTAGCGCTCGATAAAGAGAAAAACGAACTGACCTACGACTTCCAGAGTGCTCAGAAGCATAAACCGGAAGCGGCACATTAAGGGCTGAAGTGGGTGAAGTGAATAAAAACCGGGCTGGAGGATGGCCCGGTTTTTTTATGCTAGGCAGCTTAAACACTTCATTTCGGTGGCAGCAAAAATTGCGTACCTGAATCGCTTTTCATTATATACGGTGAGCCAAAATGATATTTGATGATGTGTAACATCCTCCCCGCTTTGCTATTTCTGCATTCCTACTAACAAGGAAGGAGTGCAAAAAATGAAACTAAACCCGCTTACGTTGAGCCTAATCCCACTATTATCCGTCACGGCTTTTGCCGCCCACGCAGGCCCTCAGGCCCATGTGGTCTGCGCTTACCACCATACTTTGGGTGACGATGCCATCATGATGTTTGGTAAGCCAAATCAGGCGATGTGGCATGATTTCTTCGGCAATACCCATACGGATGCCGTCTCAACTTACCAGACGCTGCGTGCGCAGCCGGAAACGACGTGTGACAACAAGGCTGATAGCTCGGCGTATTGGGCGCCGTCCATGAAGCTACCGGATGGTCAGATTGTCACTCCGGCCTATCAGAAAACGTACTACCAGACGAGTAAAGTTGAGCAGTATCCTTTGCATCCGTATCCAGCGGGGCTTGAGTTACTGGCGGGCGATCACCATGGCTCGGCGCCGAGTTCGCGCATTACTTTCTTGTGTGCAAATGGCAACGGTTATAGCAATAAAGCAGGGGAGATCTGCGGGCTTCGTAAAGCGGGTGATGCAGTGCAGTTCAATATTGGTATCCAGTTCCCTAACTGCTGGGACGGCGTCAACCTGAAGCCGACGCACGGGCATAGCAACGCGACCTATGACGTCAACGGCGCGTGCCCAACGGACTATCCGGTGAAAGTGCCGACGGTTAATATGAACATTGCCTACGTGCTGCCGCAGATTAAAACGCTCGATACCGCGAAAATCCAGCTATCGATGGATCCGGTTATGAATGGTGATACACGTGAGGAGCATTGGGGAAGCATTTACTCCGCTCATGCCGATTTCATGAATGGCTGGACGGTCGAAGGGGCGCAATACATGACGGAGCGCTGTATGAATAAAGGCATTGATTGCGGCAGCGCTGTGCCTTATGGCTTCTCCACCGCGAAAGAGAATGCGCTGGTGATGAGCGAAGAGCCTGATGCGAAACACGCAGCGCCAGCAAATCTGGATGTGAGCGATAACTGGAAAAACGGCGGTCGCACTAAAAACCCGGAAACGATGACGCTGGTAAAATTTGCCATCCCGCCGCTGCCGCAAGGCCAGGATGCGTCGCTGTTTAAATACAGCTTGCGTATCTACGGGGGCAAAGTAGAAATGAACGGCGCCGATCAGCTCTTCTTCTATCCAGCAAGCAATGACTGGAATGCGGATAGCGTCACCTGGAACCATCGCCCATCGTGTAACTATAATTCAGAAGCCTCGCTGTATCTGAACTACAAGCGCGAATATCGTATGGTTGATGTCGATAAAGCGGTACGTAAAGCGCTGGCAGAAGGGAAAACAGAGATCTCCTGGTACATCGGCGGCGACCGTCAGGGTAACCACTATCAGTTTGACCCAGCTTCCACTGAGCAAGAACCAATGCTGATGCTGATGGGCTTTAAAGGGACACCGGAAATCTAACAGACAATAGTTGCGAGACACATTGATAAAAAGCACCGAATATTCGGTGCTTTTTTTTGCCCATAAAAAATGCCCCGCAGTGAGCGAGGCATTATTTGGCAAATCGCGTTCGGCGAAGGTTGCGCCAGACGCTCATTATCTGCGGTTATTAGCGACTACGGAAGACAATGCGGCCTTTGCTCAGGTCGTACGGGGTCAGCTCAACAGTCACTTTGTCGCCCGTCAGGATGCGGATATAGTTTTTGCGCATTTTACCGGAGATATGTGCAGTCACCACGTGTCCGTTTTCCAGTTCTACGCGGAACATGGTATTAGGTAACGTATCAAGTACGGTACCCTGCATTTCAATATTGTCTTCTTTGGCCATCTAATCCTCTGGGGTATCACTACCGTAATTTGAACCGGCAAGATAATGCCGAAGTTCATCAAGTAAGTAAAGAATTGTCCGTCTTTATCGGCGAAAGTCGTTTTTGCGCATCACCCTTTCACCACACAAACAGGTCATGTGATGGGCGCGAACCAGGCCGGAAACAGCAGGATAAACGTGGGCGTTATCTGACTCGAATGATTCCCAAACGGCGGCGGGGCAAAAGGCAGAAGCGACTCTCGTCGGCAATTATATCATCCTCATGGAAATTGTGCTGAAAACATTTACCTTTCAGCGCAAAACAACTGACGAGGCACCCAAAATTGATGGGATAAGCGCCCGTTACGCAGATTGTCGACCTGTTCCAGATAATCACGACGCGGGATTTCTGTCGCGCCCAATGACGCGGTATGGCTGTTTAACACCTGACAGTCGATGAGTTTACCGCCTGCCTTATGAAATGCCTCACAGAACACGTACAACGCCGTCTTAGAGGCGTTCTCCGCGCGGCTGAACATTGACTCGCCGCAAAACAGTTCGCCCATCGCAACGCCGTACATGCCGCCTACCAGCATATCGTCCTGCCAGACCTCAATGGAGTGCGCGTGGCCAAGCTCGTGCAGTCGATGATAAGCCTGGCTGATACTGCTGGTTATCCAGGTACCTTCATGACGATCCTGCGCGCAGCCTTCAATCACTTCGCTAAAGGCATAATTCAGGGTGACGCGGTAAGGGGAGGTCTTATGAAAACGTTTCATGCTGCGGCTGAGATGAAATTGTTCGGGCCACAGTACGGCGCGGGGATCCGGTGACCACCAAAGAATCGGGTCACCGGGAGAAAACCACGGGAAGATCCCGCGCTGATAGGCCATCAACAGTCGGGCAGGGGCCAGATCGCCGCCGAGGGCAAGCAGTCCATTTGGTTCGCGTAATGCGCCCTCCGGTGAGGGAAATGCTATCGAATGCCGGGAAAGCTGGACAAGGCGCATGTCGCGACGACCTCACGAAACAAAGTTAACTAATCATAGCCTACAGACGCTGTTTAAACTGGTAGTAACGACCTTGTTTTGCCAGCAATTCTGAATGATTACCTTGCTCAATAATTTGCCCATTGTCCATGACAATTATCTGATTAAATCTTGCCAGGCCGCGCAGACGATGGGTGACCATTAACAGCGTTTTTTCTTGCATCACGTCTGCCAGCAGTTCGAGAATCTGGCTTTCCGTGGTGGCGTCCAGACCTTCCGTAGGTTCGTCCAGCAGCATTAAGGGCGTATCGTGCAACAAGGCGCGGGCAATCCCCAGACGGCGTAATTCGCCCCCGGAAAGCTGACGACCACCTTCACCCAGCCAGCTGTTTAGGCCGGAGTCTTCCAGCAGTTTTTCTAACCCGGTACGACGCAAAACCTGGCAAAGCATCTCGTCACTGGCCTGAGGTTTTGCCAGCAGAAGATTGTCACGCAGGGTGGCGCTAAATAGATGTACACGCTGTGGCACCAGGCTCATGGTCTGACGAAGCGTTGGCTCATCAATGCTGCTAAGCGGCTTGTCGTTAAGCTGGATTTGACCTTGCTGCGGATCCCAGGCGCGCGTCAGGAGCTGCAACAGCGTTGATTTGCCGCAGCCGGTACGGCCGAGAATGGCGATATGTTCACCGGCGTTAATATGTAGCGAGAGATTATTCAGCGCAGGCTGCGACTGTTCAGGATAGGTGAAGGAGACGTTTTCCAGCGTCAGCGCCACCTGCTCCGGGCGGGCGGTGGTTTGCTGCGGGAAGGTCACTTCAGGCTGCTGTTCAATAATCTGGCTGACGCGCAGCGCCGAGGCGATAACCTGACCCAGATGCTGGAACGCGCCGGTAACTGGAGCAAGCGCTTCGAACGCTGCCAGCGCGCAGAAGACAAACAGGGCGATAAGGGCGCCCGGCTGGGTATGCTCACCCACGCCACCGGCCGCAAGCCACAACATGGCGACCACCGCCGCACCGCCGATAAGCAGCATCAGCGCCTGGGAAAGGGCGGTAAGTTCCGACTGGCGGCGCTGGGCATCGTGCCAGTTCAGCTCAGTCTGCTCCATCTGCTTGCGATAGCGCTGGCTGGCGTTGAAAATCGTCAACTCTGCTTGTCCCTGAAGCCAGCCGGTAAGCTGTTGGCGATATTGCCCACGCAGCGTAGTGAGCTGCTCGCCGGTGGGTTTGCCCGCGCGGTAAAACAGCGGCGGCAGAATGAACAGCGTCGCCAGCATGATGCCGCCAAGCGTGAGGGCGAGGCCCACGTCCAGGATGCTAAGCCCCGCGGTGACTACCAGAATGACCACCAGTGCACCAATGAGCGGAGAAATCACGCGCAGATAGAGGTGATCCAGTGTGTCGACATCCGCCACCATACGGTTTAGCAGCTCGCCTTGACGAAAACGCGCAAGCCCGGCAGGGGAGAGCGGCAACAGTTTACTGAATGTGAAAACGCGCAGGTGTTGCAGCACACGGAAGGTGGCATCGTGGCTGACCAGACGCTCGAAGTAGCGACCGGCGGTACGAACAATTGCCGCACCGCGCACGCCTGCGGCAGGCAGCATATAGTTGAAGGTGTAGGCGCCCGCAAAACCGACCACGGCCGATGCGGAAAGGAACCAGCCGGAGAGCGTCAGAAGCCCAATGCTGGCTAACAGTGTGATTATCGCCAACACGACGCCGAGGCTTAACAGCCATTTGTGGCGTTTATAGAGCGCCAGATAAGGCAGCAATGCGCGCATTTAAATCTCCTCCTGACGATTGGCCAGCAGGCTAGTGAACACGCCATTGGCCTCAACCAACTGTTGATACGTACCCTGTTCAATGATCTGACCGTTATCCATCACCCAGATAGCATCCCATTCGGCCAACCCTTCCAGTTGATGAGTGACCATCAGCGTGGTTTGTTGAGTCGACGCTTCGGTGAGGGCCTGCATCACCCGTTGCTCGCTATGGGCATCAAGGCTTGCGGCCGGTTCATCCAGCAGTAACAGGCGACACGGCGCTATCAGCGCGCGGGCAACCGCGACGCGTTGTGCCTGGCCGACGGACAAACGGGCGGACTGTTCGCCAACCGCGGTATCTACACCCTGCGGAAGCTGTGGCAGAAACTCGTTAACCCATGCTTTTTCAAGCGCGTTATTGAGTTCTTCTTCACTGGCGTCTGGATTTCCCAGCAGCACGTTGTCACGTAGCGTTGGCGCCGGAAGCTGCGGGTTTTGCCCAACCCAACTCATCAGGCGGTGCCAGCCTTCAGACTGGAGATGGCGCAGTTCAACGCCGTTAATCTGTAAAGACCCGCTGTAGGGTAAAAATCCAGCCAGCGCATTCAGCAACGTACTTTTCCCCGAACCGCTTTGCCCCACCAGCACCGCACGTTGCCCGGCGTCGAGGGTGAAGTTAAGCGGCCCAGCCAGCATTTTGCCTTCTGGCGAGGTGATAAACAGATCTTTAGCATGAAGTGTAACCGGCCCGCTGGTCTCGAGAATCTGCTCTCCCTGTTCAGGATGCGCCAGTGGGGCTTCAAGGAAGGTTTTCAGACTATCAGCGGCCCCCACGGCTTGGGCCTTGGCGTGGTAGAAAGTCCCTAAATCACGCAGCGGCTGGAAGAATTCAGGGGCCAGAATCAATGCCAGGAAGCCGGAGGACAGCGTGACCGCCATACCGTAGCTGCCAAAGTTCAGCTCGCCCAGATAAGAGAAGCCGAAGTAAACCGCGACCAGCGCAATGGAGAGCGAGGTAAAGAACTCGAGCACGCCGGATGACAAGAAGGCCAGACGCAGCACTTCCATGGTGCGATGACGAAAATCTTGCGAGGCTTCACGGATGCGGTCGGTTTCAGCCTCACCGCGCCCGAAAATGCGCAAGGTGTCCATGCCGCGTAAACGGTCGAGGAAATGGCCGCTCAGTCGCGCCAGCGCAAGGAAGTTCCGTCGGTTAGCATCGGCGGCACCCATGCCGACCAGCGCCATAAACATTGGAATGAGCGGGGCGGTGACCAGCAGGATCAATGCGGCGGCCCAGTTTGAGGGGAAGATAGCCGCCACAATTAACAGTGGCACGCAGGTCGCCAGCGCCATCTGTGGCAAATAGCGGGCGTAATAATCATGCATATCGTCAATTTGTTCGAGGATAAGCGTCGCCCAGCTACCGGCAGGCTTGCCCTGAATCCAGGCCGGGCCTGCTTGCTGGAGGCGATCCAGCACCTGACGACGGATCTCAAAGCGAATCTGTTGCCCGGCATGGAAACCGACGCGTTCGCGCAACCACACCACCCAGGCGCGCAGAATAAAAATCAGCACCAGTTGGATAAACGGCATCAGCAGGGCTTCTCGTGGAATATTCTCCATTATCATGTGATGAAGAATACGGGCCAGGAACCAGGCCTGGGCGATGATCAGTACACCGCTTGCGAAGCCGAGCAGGCGGGAGATCATCAACCAGCGGCGTGAGACAACGCTTTGCTGTTTGAGCCAGCGGGTGAGTTCTTGTTGGCGACTTTTATTCATTGGGCGCTTAGCAGGTGGATAATGGTTTCAGTTATGTGCGCGGCAATGTTACATCGCAGACAAAATAAAGGCGACTTATCGTCGCCTTTTTTACTTTTGTTACTGACTTGTAAAGATTATTTGCAAGCGTCGGCCAGACCGTCGAGATAACGCTCTGCATCCAGCGCGGCCATACAGCCGGTGCCCGCAGAGGTAATTGCCTGACGATAAATGTGGTCCATCACGTCACCCGCAGCAAAGACACCCGGAATGCTGGTCTGTGTCGCATTGCCATGAATACCGGACTGAACTTTGATGTAGCCGTTTTCCAGTTCCAGCTGACCCTGGAAAATGGCGGTGTTCGGGCTGTGACCGATAGCCACAAACAGACCGGCAACGTCCAGCGACTCAATATCATCGCTCTGGGTATCACGCAAACGCAGACCGCTCACGCCCATTTGATCGCCGGTAACTTCTTCCAGCGTACGGTTGGTGTGCAGGACGATATTGCCGCTTGCCACTTTATCCATCAGACGCTTAATGAGAATTTTTTCCGCGCGGAAAGAGTCGCGACGGTGAATCAGGTGCACTTCAGAGGCAATGTTCGACAGATACAGCGCTTCTTCAACCGCCGTATTGCCACCACCAATCACCGCCACTTTCTGGTTGCGGTAGAAGAATCCGTCACAGGTTGCGCAGGCGGAAACACCGCGTCCTTTAAAGGCTTCTTCGGAAGGGAGGCCCAGATAACGAGCAGAAGCGCCGGTAGCAATGATCAATGCATCGCAGGTGTACTCGCCGCTATCGCCAGTCAGACGGAAGGGACGGTTTTGCAGATCGACGCTGTGAATGTGATCGAAAAGAATTTCGGTTTCAAATTTGGTGGCATGCTCGTGCATGCGTTCCATCAGCAGCGGACCGGTCAGATCGTTCGGATCGCCTGGCCAGTTTTCCACTTCAGTGGTGGTGGTCAACTGACCGCCTTTTTCCAGACCGGTAATCAGTACCGGTTGCAGGTTTGCGCGTGCAGCATAGACCGCTGCGGTATATCCCGCAGGTCCTGAACCAAGGATTAACAACTTACTGTGTTTGGCCGTGCCCATGAGATCCCCATAATTGTTGGCAGACATTGGTCTGGATTGTAGGGAATTTGCAGACGTAAAAAAAGAGCGCTGCGATTTTGTTAACGATATGTGCAATAGAATATGCCGATTGATGCTTAATTTAACATCAAAAAACATAACTATTTCTACTGTCAGCAGGGGAGTTATAAGACGATTACATGTGAATCAAGCCCGGCTGATGATGAATATCTGGCATGTTGTACTAAAAAAAGATGTTTTGCTTTGACAATCACCTGTGCTTTTGCGACAACATTCAAGGAAGAAGAAAAGCAGTGTTTCGCGTGTGGTGAATTTTCATGCACGCAAATGCCATTTTTACCCGGTCACTGAAATCTACGTATGGCGTGGACAGACTTCATACGTGATGTCGGAGGGTGGCACCGGGGCTTCTCATACGCATACCCTGGGATATACGTCGTTGCAGCAACAACGGCGTATTGAAATCGGGATAAGGCTCTGAACAGTGAAGTGACACAGAGTCAAGACAGGAGTAGGGAAGGAATACAGAGAGACAATAATAATGGTAGATAGTAAAAAACGCCCTGGCAAAGATCTCGACCGCATTGACCGCAACATCCTGAATGAATTGCAAAAAGATGGGCGCATTTCGAACGTCGAGCTTTCCAAAAGAGTAGGACTTTCTCCGACCCCGTGCCTTGAGCGCGTACGTCGTCTGGAACGACAGGGTTTTATTCAGGGCTATACCGCGCTGCTGAACCCGCATTATCTGGATGCGTCGCTGCTGGTTTTTGTTGAGATTACTCTGAATCGTGGCGCCCCGGATGTGTTTGAACAATTTAATACCGCCGTACAAAAACTTGAAGAAATTCAAGAGTGTCACCTGGTTTCCGGTGATTTCGACTATTTGTTGAAAACCCGTGTACCTGATATGTCGGCTTACCGTAAGCTCCTTGGCGAGACTCTGCTACGCCTGCCAGGCGTCAATGACACCCGTACGTATGTCGTTATGGAAGAGGTCAAACAGAGTAATCGTCTGGTAATTAAGACCCGCTAAAACGGAACAGGTGCAAAATCAGCGTAGTTTGATTACACTCCTGTTAATCCATACAGCAACAGTGTCAGCGTAATCTGGCACTGTTGTCCGTTTTAGCATTTGGCACCTGGAGAGCCTTTCTTGAGCCAGGAATATACAGAAGACAAAGAAGTCAAACTTACAAAACTCAGCAGCGGACGCCGACTCCTTGAGGCGTTGCTCCTTTTATGCGCCATTTTTGCCGTCTGGTTGATGGCAGCATTACTGAGCTTTAATCCTTCCGATCCCAGCTGGTCTCAAACGGCCTGGCACGAGCCTATCCACAATTTGTGTGGCGCATCAGGCGCATGGCTTGCTGACACGCTGTTCTTTATCTTCGGCGTGATGGCTTACACCATTCCGGTGATCATTGTCGGCGGCTGCTGGTTTGCCTGGCGACACCGGGCAAGCGAAGACTACATCGACTATTTTGCCGTATCGTTACGCCTGATTGGCGTGCTGGCGATTATTCTCACCTCCTGTGGCCTGGCGGCTATTAACGCCGATGACATCTGGTATTTCGCTTCCGGTGGCGTTGTCGGCAGCCTGTTAAGCACGGCGTTACAACCGATGCTGCACAGCAGCGGCGGCACCATTGCACTATTGTGCATTTGGGCTGCGGGGTTAACGCTGTTTACCGGCTGGTCGTGGGTCAGCATTGCTGAAAAAATGGGCAGCTGGATCCTCAATATTCTGACGTTCGCCAGTAACCGCACTCGCCGTGATGATAGCTGGGTCGAAGAAGACGTCTACGAAGATGACGAATACGAAGAGGAAGGGGAGGCTACGTCGAAAGCATCCCGGGAATCTCGCCGTGCGCGTATCCTTCGCGGAGCACTGGCTCGACGTAAACGTATTGCCGAAAAATTCTCAAATCCAATGGGGCGCAAAACTGACGAAGCGCTGTTCTCAGGGCGCCGCATGGATGACCCTGAAGAGGCCGAGCGCTACGCAGCTAAAGCTGACCCTGACGATGTGCTGTTCTCTGGCGCCACTGCCGCGCGTGCGACACATTATGACGAGTTCGATCCGTTATTAAACGGCCATTCGGTGACTGAAGCCGCCCCTGTGGTCGCTCCGATAGTCACAGCCCCCGCCTGGACTGCCGACGCCGCGCAGCCAGCGACCATCCCAGACGTTGAGTGGCAGGCTGTTCCGCCGCCTGTGACCACAGAAACAAATATTGCTCCGACGCCTGAAGGGTGGCCGCCAACACCTCAGCCTGCTTACGATCCTCTGTTGGCCGCGCAGCCGCAGCAGCCTGTTTATCAGGAACCGCAGTACGCGCAGCCGCAGCAGCCTGCATATCAGGAGCCGCAGTACGCGCAGCCGCAGCAGCCTGTTTATCAGGAACCGCAGTACGCGCAGCCGCAGCAGCCTGCTTATCAGGAACCGCAGTACGCGCAGCCGCAGCAGCCTGCTTATCAGGAGCCGCAGTACGCGCAGCCACAGCAGCCTGTTTATCAGGAGCCGCAGTACGCTCAGCCACAGCAGCCTGTTTATCAGGAGCCGCAGTACGCGCAGCCACAGCAGCCTGTATATCAGGAACCGCAGTACGCACAGCCTCAGATTGTTGAACCGGCACCCGCAGCCGAACCTGAGCCGACTATTGCAGAAGAGGTGAAGCCCGCGCATCGCCCGCCTCTCTATTACTTCGAAGAAGTGGAAGAGAAACGCGCTCGTGAACGCGAGCAGCTGGCCGCGTGGTATCAGCCGATTCCTGAGCCTCTGGCACCCGTGGAACAGCAGGGCGTATTCCCGTCGAGCTCCACGCCGGTTTCGGTGCCTGAACCTACCGCAACCGTTGCCCCTATCGCCGCAAGCGTGCGCGATGCTTCTGTCGCTGCGGGTAGCGTAGCTGCTACTGCCGCCGCGGCTTCCGCGCCGTTATTCAGCCCAGCCGAAGGGCCGCGTCCTCAGGTTAAAGAAGGCATTGGCCCGAAATTGCCTGCGCCAAATCGCGTGCGTGTTCCTACGCGTCGTGAACTGGCGTCGTATGGTATTAAGCTGCCCTCCCAGCGTATGGCTGAAGAGCGGGCCGCGCGTGAAGCAGAGCGCTATCAAACTGACGATTCCGATAACCTCAACGATGATGAAGCCGATGCGCGACATCAGGATGCCCTAGCGCGTCAGTTTGCTGCCACCCAGCAGCAGCGTTACGGTGAAACAGATACGCAGCACGCTCAGTATGCAACTGAGGATGATGATGCGGATAACGTCGCGGAAGCAGAACTCGCGCGCCAGTTTGCTGCCTCGCAGCAGACACGCTACGCGAGTGAACAGCCGGATGGCGCGTACGCCTACACGGCCGATGATTTTGAATTCTCACCGATGAAAACATTGGTAGATGATACGCCGAAAGCGCCGTTATTTACGCCGAGCGTAATGCCAGAACCGGTTGCGCCAGCGCAGCCGCAGTACTCTCAGCAGCAGCCTCAGCACGCGCCGCAGCAGTTTGCTCAGCCGCAACAGCCGGTGCAACAGCCGGTGCAACAGCCGCAATATGCTCAGCCGCAGCAACCGGTGCACCAGCCCCAGGCGCCGCAGTATGCGCAACCGCAACACCCGGTTCAGCAGCCGGTTACGCCACCGCCGCAGGAGAGCCTGATTCACCCGCTGTTAATGCGTAACGGCGACGATCGTCCGCTACAACGTCCGACCACGCCGCTACCGTCGCTGGATCTTTTAACGCCACCGCCGACAGAAGTGGAACCGGTTGATACATTTGCGCTGGAACAGATGGCGCGTCTGGTGGAAACGCGGTTGGCAGACTATCGCATTAAAGCTGATGTCGTGAACTATTCACCGGGTCCGGTGATCACGCGCTTTGAATTGAACCTGGCTCCGGGCGTGAAAGCTGCACGTATCTCCAATCTCTCCCGCGACCTGGCACGTTCACTGTCGACCGTCGCTGTGCGCGTGGTTGAGGTGATTCCTGGTAAGCCATACGTGGGCCTGGAACTGCCGAACAAAAAACGTCAGACCGTTTATCTGCGTGAAGTGCTGGATTGCGAAAAATTCCGTGATAATCCGTCACCGCTGACCGTGGTATTGGGTAAAGACATTGCCGGTGAGCCGGTGGTGGCCGATCTTGCGAAAATGCCACACCTGCTGGTCGCTGGTACCACCGGTTCGGGTAAATCCGTCGGTGTCAACGCCATGATCCTCAGCATGCTTTATAAAGCGCAGCCGGAAGATGTGCGTTTCATCATGATCGACCCGAAAATGCTGGAACTGTCGGTATATGAAGGCATTCCGCATCTGCTGACTGAAGTTGTCACCGACATGAAAGATGCCGCCAACGCCCTGCGCTGGAGCGTCAATGAAATGGAACGTCGCTACAAGCTGATGTCAGCGTTGGGCGTACGTAACCTGGCCGGTTATAACGATAAAATCGCGGAAGCAGCCCGCATGGGACGTCCGATTCCAGACCCATACTGGAAACCGGGCGACAGCATGGATGCCACCCATCCGGTGCTGGAAAAACTGCCGTATATCGTTGTGCTAGTCGATGAATTTGCTGACCTGATGATGACCGTCGGGAAAAAAGTGGAAGAACTGATTGCACGTCTGGCGCAGAAAGCCCGTGCGGCCGGTATCCACCTGGTATTAGCGACTCAGCGTCCGTCGGTCGATGTTATCACTGGCCTGATTAAAGCGAACATTCCAACGCGTATTGCGTTTACGGTTTCCAGTAAAATCGACTCGCGTACCATTCTTGATCAGGGCGGCGCTGAATCATTACTGGGCATGGGTGACATGCTCTATGCGGCCCCTAACTCCAATACCCCGATTCGTGTCCACGGTGCATTCGTACGTGACCAGGAAGTGCATGCGGTTGTGCAGGACTGGAAAGCGCGCGGTCGCCCGCAATATATTGAAGGCATTACCTCCGATAGTGAAAGCGAAGGCGGTAACGGCGGTGGTTTTGACGGCGCAGAAGAGCTGGATCCGTTATTCGATCAGGCGGTGAACTTCGTGACGCAGAAACGCAAAGCTTCGATCTCAGGCGTACAGCGTCAGTTCCGTATCGGCTACAACCGCGCGGCGCGTATCATCGAGCAGATGGAAGCGCAGGGGATCGTCAGCGAACAGGGGCATAATGGTAACCGTGAGGTGCTAGCGCCACCGCCGTTTGATTGATTGCAAAGATCGGTAAATGAGTCAGAATTAAGCATATTCTTCTGTCACCGCACGAAATGGCATCATAGAGTGAGTGACAGAGGCTCTCCTGGCGGGAGCATGAGGCTATTTAAGGAATAACAATGAAAAAGTTCGCGATCACATGTGCATTACTTTCCAGCTTTGTTGTCAGCAGCGTATGGGCTGATGCCGCCGGTGACCTGAAAAACCGCCTGGATAAAGTCAGCAGCTTCCACGCCAGCTTTACCCAAAAAGTGACTGACGGTAGCGGCAACGCGGTACAGGACGGTCAGGGCGATCTGTGGGTAAAACGTCCCAATCTGTTCAACTGGCACATGACCCAGCCGGATGAAAGTGTTCTGGTTTCTGACGGCAAAACCTTGTGGTTCTACAACCCGTTCGTTGAACAGGCGACCGCGACGAATCTGAAAGATGCTACCGGCAACACGCCGTTTATGCTCATTGCGCGTAACCAGGCGAGTGACTGGCAGCAATATAATATCCAGCAAAATGGCGATGATTTTGTGCTGACGCCACGCGCCAGCAACGGTAATCTGAAAAAATTCACCATCAACGTTGGCCGTGATGGCACCATCCATCAGTTTAGCGCCATCGAACAGGACGATCAGCGCAGTAGCTACCAGCTGAAAACGCAGCAAAACGGCGCGGTTGACCCCTCTAAATTCACCTTTACACCGCCGCAGGGCGTGACGGTGGACGATCAGCGTAAGTAAGAGGCATGCGTGGGCAATTTGTCGCTCGATTTTTCTGATAATATCTTCCAACCTCTGGCCGCGCGTATGCGGCCAGAAAACTTAGCGCAGTATATCGGTCAACAGCATTTGCTGGCGGCCGGTAAACCGCTGCCGCGCGCCATCGAAGCCGGGCACCTTCACTCGATGATCCTCTGGGGGCCGCCGGGAACCGGCAAAACCACGCTTGCGGAGGTGATTGCGCGCTATGCTAACGCCGATGTTGAACGTATCTCCGCGGTCACCTCTGGCGTCAAAGAGATCCGTGAAGCCATCGAACGGGCGCGGCAAAACCGCAATGCCGGACGGCGGACGATTCTGTTCGTTGACGAAGTCCACCGCTTCAACAAAAGCCAGCAGGATGCCTTCCTGCCGCATATTGAAGACGGCACCATCACTTTTATCGGCGCCACCACCGAAAACCCATCGTTCGAGTTGAATTCCGCGTTGCTCTCCCGGGCGCGTGTCTATTTGTTAAAATCGCTAACCACCGAAGATATTGAGCAAGTGCTCACGCAGGCGATGGAAGACAAAGCTCGCGGCTATGGCGGGCAGGACATTATTCTGCCTGATGAAACCCGTCTTGCGATTGCGCAACTGGTGAACGGTGACGCTCGTCGGGCGCTGAACACCCTGGAAATGATGGCCGATATGGCCGAGCTGGAAGATGCCGGTAAGCGTGTACTGCAACCTCAACTGTTGACTGAAATCGCCGGCGAGCGCAGCGCGCGTTTTGATAACAAAGGCGATCGCTTCTACGACCTGATTTCGGCGTTACATAAATCCGTGCGCGGTAGCGCGCCGGATGCGGCACTCTACTGGTATGCCCGTATCATCAGCGCCGGTGGCGATCCGCTCTACGTGGCGCGACGCTGTCTGGCCATTGCCTCAGAAGATGTGGGCAATGCCGATCCGCGAGCAATGCAGGTGGCCATTTCGGCCTGGGACTGCTTTACTCGCGTTGGCCCCGCAGAAGGGGAACGCGCTATCGCTCAGGCGATTGTCTATCTGGCCTGTGCTCCGAAGAGTAACGCGGTGTACACCGCGTTTAAAGCGGCGATGGCCGACGCTCGTGATCGCCCGGATTACGACGTTCCGGTTCATCTGCGTAATGCGCCAACAAAATTGATGAAAGAGATGGGCTACGGGCAGGAATATCGCTACGCCCATGATGAGCCAAATGCGTACGCCGCGGGTGAAGAGTATTTTCCCAGCGAGATGGCGCAAACTCGCTATTATCATCCGACAAAACGGGGTCTTGAAGGCAAGATTGGCGAAAAGCTCGCCTGGCTTGCTGAACAGGATCAAAATAGCCACACAAAACGCTACCGCTAGCGCAGGCGTTGCGGTAATGTTGTCGATGTACCTCTGTGACCGCGGGCTGCGGTCACATACTCCACTTTCAATTCGATAAGCATAGGATAAGCATGCTCGATCCCAATCTGCTGCGCACAGAGCCAGACGCAGTCGCAGAAAAACTGGCACGCCGGGGCTTTAAGCTGGATGTAGATAAACTTCGCGCTCTTGAAGAGCGTCGTAAAGTACTGCAGGTAGAAACTGAAAATCTGCAGGCAGAGCGTAACTCGCGATCGAAATCCATCGGCCAGGCGAAAGCACGCGGGGAAGACATTGAGCCTTTACGCCTGGAAGTGAATAAACTCGGCGAACAACTTGATGCCGCGAAAGCTGAACTGGACGTTCTGCTGGCGGAAATCCGCGATATTGCGCTGGCGATCCCGAACGTTCCACACGACGATGCACCGGTAGGCCGTGACGAAAATGACAACGTCGAAGTCAGCCGCTGGGGCACCCCGCGTGAATTTGACTTTGAAGTGCGTGACCACGTGACGCTTGGCGAAATGCATAGCGGTCTGGATTTTGCCGCTGCCGTTAAGCTGACCGGTTCACGTTTTGTTGTCATGAAAGGCCAGATCGCCCGTATGCACCGCGCGCTGGCGCAGTTCATGCTGGATCTGCACACCGAGCAGCACGGCTATAGTGAAAACTATGTGCCTTACCTGGTTAACCAGGACACGCTGTACGGTACGGGTCAGCTGCCGAAATTTGCCGGCGATCTGTTCCACACGCGTCCGCTGGAAGAAGAGTCTGACAGCAGCAACTACGCGCTGATCCCAACGGCGGAAGTGCCGCTGACGAACCTGGTACGCGATGAAATCATCGACGAAGACGACCTGCCAATCAAAATGACCGCGCATACGCCGTGCTTCCGTTCTGAAGCCGGTTCTTACGGTCGTGATACCCGTGGTCTGATTCGTATGCACCAGTTCGACAAAGTTGAGATGGTGCAGATTGTTCGCCCGGAAGATTCGATGACGGCGCTGGAAGAGATGACCGGTCACGCGGAAAAAGTGCTGCAATTGCTGGGCCTGCCGTACCGTAAAATCATTCTGTGTACCGGCGACATGGGCTTTAGCGCATGCAAAACCTACGATCTTGAAGTCTGGGTTCCGGCGCAGAACACCTACCGCGAAATTTCTTCATGCTCCAACGTCGGCGATTTCCAGGCACGTCGTATGCAGGCTCGCTGCCGCAGCAAGTCTGACAAGAAAACGCGTCTGGTCCATACCCTGAACGGGTCTGGTCTGGCAGTTGGCCGTACGCTGGTCGCCGTGCTGGAAAACTATCAGCAGGCAGATGGTCGCATTGAAGTACCAGAGGTACTGCGTCCTTACATGAACGGTCTGGAATTTATCGGTTAATCCTCATTTTTACCGATCGTTTAGAAAAAAGCGCCGCAAGGCGCTTTTTTTATATCTCATATTGATACTGAACAATACCTCTCCTGGTAGAACGTTTAATACTCCCTTCTAAGTAACACCAGCATATAAAACTACAATAACAGAATTTCGTTATATATAAATCTATATAACGATCAATGTTTTCAATGTCAGCAACGAAGTGAGTATCCATGAAAACTGAAATCCCCGATGCTTTACTGGCAGCCGAGGTCAGCCGTCGTGGTTTGATGAAAACGACGGCGATAGGCGGACTGGCAGTGGCCAGCAGCGCATTAACGCTTCCCTTCAGCCGTATCGTCAGCGCCGCAGAAGTCATTGCCCCAACTAACGCCGTCGAGCGTGTGACCTGGAGCGCCTGTACGGTTAACTGTGGCAGCCGCTGCCCGCTGCGCATGCATGTTGTCGATGGCGAGATTAAATACGTCGAAACCGATAACACCGGTGATGATGACTACGATGGTCTGCATCAGGTTCGTGCCTGCCTGCGCGGTCGCTCTATGCGTCGTCGCGTCTATAACCCAGACCGTCTGAAGTACCCAATGAAACGCGTGGGTAAACGTGGTGAAGGAAAATTCGAGCGTATTAGCTGGGAAGAGGCCTTTGACACCATTACCGACAACATGAAGCGTTTAATCAAAGACTACGGTAATGAATCCATTTATCTCAACTATGGTACCGGCACGCTTGGCGGGACGTTAACCCGCTCCTGGCCGCCGGGAAAAACGCTGATTGCGCGTTTGATGAACTGCTGCGGCGGTTATCTGAACCATTATGGTGACTACTCTTCTGCCCAGATTGCTGAAGGGCTGAACTATACCTACGGCGGTTGGGCTGACGGTAATAGCCCGTCTGATATTGAAAACAGTAAGCTGGTGGTGCTGTTTGGTAATAACCCTGGCGAAACGCGAATGAGCGGCGGCGGGGTCACTTATTATCTGGAGCAGGCGCGTCAGAAATCCAATGCGCGCATGATTATCATCGATCCGCGCTACACCGATACCGGTGCGGGGCGTGAAGATGAATGGATCCCAATTCGTCCAGGCACCGACGCCGCGCTGGTGTCCGCGCTGGCATGGGTAATGATTAACGAGAACCTGGTCGATCAGGCGTTCCTCGATAAATATTGCGTCGGTTATGACGAGAAAACCCTGCCGGAAGGTGCACCGGCGAACGGTCACTATAAGGCTTATATCCTGGGCCAGGGCAGTGATGCGACGGCGAAAACGCCGGAGTGGGCCTCCACCATTACCGGAATTCCGGCTGACCGCATCGTGAAGCTCGCGCGTGAAATTGGCAGCGCAAAACCGGCCTACATTTCTCAGGGTTGGGGGCCGCAGCGTCACGCTAACGGTGAAATCGCTACGCGTGCCATTTCCATGCTGTCGATTCTGACCGGCAACGTCGGGATTCACGGCGGCAACAGTGGCGCGCGCGAAGGCTCCTATCAGGTGCCGTTTGAGCGTATGCCAACGCTTGAAAACCCCGTTGAAACCAGTATCTCCATGTTTATGTGGACCGATGCTATCGTTCGCGGGCCGGAAATGACGGCGCTGCGCGACGGTGTGCGCGGCAAAGACAAGCTGGACGTGCCGATCAAAATGATCTGGAACTATGCCGGTAACTGTCTGATTAACCAGCACTCTGAAATCAACCGCACCCATGAAATCCTGCAGGACGATAAGAAATGCGAAATGATTGTGGTGATTGACTGCCACATGACGTCGTCTGCGAAATATGCCGATATCCTGCTGCCAGATTGCACCGCATCTGAACAGATGGACTTCGCGATGGATGCCTCCTGCGGCAACATGTCCTACGTTATCTTCACCGATCAGGTGATAAAGCCACGCTTTGAGTGCAAAACGATTTATGACATGACCACCGAGCTTGCGAAACGCATGGGCGTTGAGCAACAGTTCACTGAAGGGCGTACGCAGGAAGGCTGGATGCGTCATCTGCACGAACTTTCTCGTAAAGCCGTGCCGGAGTTGCCTGATTTCGATACCTTCCGCAAGCAGGGGATCTTCAAGCAGCGCGACCCAGAAGGTCATCACGTCGCTTATAAAGCCTTCCGCGAAGACCCGCAGGCCAATCCATTGACCACGCCGTCGGGCAAAATTGAGATCTACTCACAGGACCTGGCGAAAATCGCGGCGACCTGGGAGATAGCGGAAGGTGATGTCATCGATCCGTTACCTATCTACACCCCGGGCTTTGAAAACTACAACGATCCGCTGGCGGAAAAATACCCGCTCCAGCTGACCGGTTTCCACTACAAGGCTCGCGTGCACTCTACCTACGGCAACGTTGATGTCCTTAAAGCATCTTGCCGTCAGGAAATGTGGATCAACCCAATTGATGCGAAGAAACGTGGCATTGCTAATGGCGATCGCATTCGTATCTTCAACGACCGTGGTGAAGTCCATATTGAAGCCAAAGTGACACCGCGCATGATGCCGGGCATCGTCGCGTTGGGTGAGGGCGCCTGGTACAACCCGGATGCGGGACGTATCGATCAGGCCGGCTCTATCAACGTGCTGACGACCCAGCGCCCATCGCCGCTGGCGAAAGGTAACCCATCGCATACCAACCTTGTTCAGGTTGAGAAGGTGTAAGGAATAATCGATGACCACGCAATATGGCTTTTTTATTGACTCGGCACGTTGCACTGGTTGCAAAACCTGTGAACTGGCCTGTAAAGATTTCAAGAACTTAACCCCGGACGTCAGCTTCCGTCGTATTTACGAATACGCGGGCGGCGACTGGCAGGAAGATAACGGCGTCTGGAATCAGAACGTCTTTGCCTACTACCTGTCGATTGCCTGTAACCACTGCGAAGATCCGGCCTGCACCAAGGTCTGTCCGAGCGGCGCGATGCACAAACGCGAAGACGGTTTCGTGGTGGTAAACGAGGACGTCTGTATCGGCTGTCGCTATTGCCATATGGCCTGCCCATACGGCGCGCCGCAGTACAACGAAGCAAAAGGTCATATGACTAAATGCGACGGCTGCCATGAGCGCGTGGCGGACGGCAAGAAACCCATTTGCGTCGAATCCTGCCCGCTGCGTGCGCTGGACTTTGGCCCGATTGAAGAGCTGCGTAAAAAGCACGGGACGCTGGCGGCGGTAGCGCCACTGCCGTCTGCGCATTTCACCAGACCGAGCATTGTGATCAAACCAAACGCCAATGCACGTCCGTGCGGCGACACCACTGGCTATCTGGCCAACCCGAAGGAGGTGTGAGATGGGAAGTGGATGGCATGAATGGCCGCTGATGATTTTCACGGTCTTAGGGCAGTGTGTGGCCGGAGGATTTATCGTTCTGGCGCTGGCGCTGATGAAAGGGCAGCTGTCGCGTGAGCAGCAGCAGCGGGTGGTGGTAAGCATGTTTGCGCTGTGGGTGCTGATGGGGATTGGTTTTATCGCCTCCATTCTGCACTTAGGCTCACCGATGCGCGCCTTTAACTCGCTTAACCGTATCGGCGCTTCGTCGCTGAGTAACGAAATTGCCAGCGGTTCAATCTTCTTTGCCGTGGGCGGGATTGGCTGGCTGCTGGCGGTGACGAATAAGCTCTCCTGTGCGTTACGCAGCCTGTGGCTAGTGGTGACAGCGGTGCTGGGGGTGGTCTTCGTGTGGATGATGGTGCGCGTGTATAACACCATCGACACCGTGCCGACCTGGTACACGGTCTGGACGCCGCTCTCGTTCTTCCTGACGCTGTTTATCGGCGGCCCGCTTCTGGGTTACCTGCTGCTGAGCTGGGCGCGAGTGGAAGGCTGGGCGCTGCGTCTTCTGCCGGTAGTGAGCCTGGCGGCGCTGGCGGTGAGCGTGGTGGTGTCCCTGATGCAGGGCGTTGAGCTGGCCGCAATTCACAGCTCAATTCAGCAGGCATCCGCGCTGGTGCCGGACTATGGTTCGCTGATGGCATGGCGCGTGGTGGCCATTGCGCTGGCGCTGGTGTGCTGGGTGGTGCCGCAGCTTAAAGGCTATCAGCCTGCGCTGCCGCTGCTGAGCCTGGCGTTCGTGCTGGTGCTGGTGGGTGAGCTGATTGGCCGCGGCGTGTTCTACGGTCTGCATATGACCGTCGGCATGGCGGTCGCAAGTTAAATTGAAAGCCGGAATAATTTCCGGCTTTTTTTATCACCAGGCAAGGATGTATAGGGGGAAAAATGTCAGATGATCAAATAACACAATTAATTAAAACACCGGTGAGTCGACGAAAAATTATTCAGGTCGGTGCCGCCACCGGCTTGGTTGCTGCTGCGGGAGGGATCTCATTACCCTTCAGCCATAAAGTTTTTGCCGCCAGTGAAAAGGCCGCAAAATTAGAAGAAAAGGCCGTCTGGAGTTCTTGTACCGTTAACTGTGGTAGCCGCTGTTTGCTACGGCTCCATGTGAAAGATGATGAAGTGTATTGGGTTGAGTCCGATACCACCGGTGAAGATATTTATGGCCAACATCAGGTCAGAGCTTGTCTGCGCGGTCGGTCTATTCGCCGTCGCATGAATCACCCAGACCGTATCAAATATCCAATGAAACGGGTCGGTAAGCGCGGGGAAGGCAAATTCGAACGAATTAGCTGGGATGAAGCGCTGGATACTATTGCCAACAGCCTGAAAAAGACGCTTAAGGATTATGGCAACGAAGCGGTGCATGTTTTATATGGCACCGGCGTGGATGGCGGCAATATTACCAACTCCAACGTGCCTTATCGCTTAATGAACTCTTGTGGTGGATATTTAAGCCGCTACGGAAGCTACAGTACTGCGCAAATTAGCGCCGGTATGAATTATATGTTCGGCGGAAATGATGGTAATAGCCCGGACGATATTGCGAATACCAAATTGGTTGTGATGTTTGGTAATAACCCGGCTGAAACCCGAATGAGCGGCGGTGGCGTCACTTATTATGTTGAGCAGGCGCGTGAACGCTCAAATGCGCGAATGATCATTATCGATCCGCGCTATACGGATACAGGCGCCGGGCGAGAAGATGAGTGGTTGCCTATTCGTCCCGGTACTGACGGCGCGCTGGCGGCAGGCATTGCTTGGGTGCTTATCGCTGAAAATATGGTTGACCAGCCTTTCCTCGATAAATACTGCATCGGCTACGATGAGAAAACCTTGCCGGAAGGGGCATTGCCGAATGCCCATTATAAAGCCTATATCCAGGGGAATGGGCCGGACGGTATCGCCAAAACTCCCGAGTGGGCAGCGAAAATTACCGGTATCCCGCAAGATAAAATCATTCAACTGGCGCGTGAAATAGGCTCTGCCAAACCGGCCTATATTTGCCAGGGTTGGGGGCCGCAACGGCATGCTAATGGAGAACAAGCTTCTCGCGCTATTGCGATGCTCTCTATCCTGACCGGTAACGTCGGCATTAACGGCGGTAACTCTGGCGCCCGTGAAGGAACCTTTGATTTAGGCGTTGAGTGGTTTTCCATGCTGGATAATCCAGTGAAAACACAAATATCCGTGTTCACCTGGACCGAGGCTATTGAACGAGGCGCTGAAATGACGGCGACCCGCGATGGTGTCAGAGGCAAGGATAAGCTTGATGTCCCGATTAAATTTATGTGGTGTTACGCCAGTAATACACTGATCAATCAAAACAGCCATATCGCCAGAACCCACGAAATATTACAAGACGAAAGTAAGTGCGAAATGATTGTCGGGATGGATCACTTTGTCACGGCATCAGCGAAATATTATGACATTCTGTTGCCCGACCTTATGCCAACCGAACAGGAAGATCTGATCTCGCATGAGTCTGCGGGGAATATGGGCTATGTCATTTTAGGGCAGCCCGCTACCACGGCGAAATTTGAACGTAAGCCTATTTACTGGATGCTAAGCGAGATAGCAAAACGGTTGGGTGATGATGTCTGGAATACCTTTACCGAAGGGCGTACGCAACATGAATGGATAAAATATCTATTCGAGAAAACGCGTGAACGTAATCCCGATATGCCTTCCTATGAAGAGATGAAAAAAACGGGGATTTATAAGCGTAAATGTCCTGAAGAGCACTACGTGGCCTATCGTTCTTTCCGTGAAGATCCTCAGGCGAATCCATTAAAAACGCCATCAGGGAAAATTGAAATCTATTCACAGCGATTGGCCGAAATTGCATCGACCTGGGAATTACCTGCTGGGGATATTATCGATCCACTACCGATTTATGCCGCAGAAGTGGAAGGTTGGGATGATCCGCAGCGACAGCATTATCCGCTGCAACTCACCGGGTTCCATTACAAGGCCAGAACGCACTCCAGCTATGGCAACATTGATGTCTTACAGCAGGCTTGCCAGCAAGAGGTGTGGATTAACCCGATTGATGCTAAACCGCGCGGAATAGTTAATGGCGACAAGGTTAAGGTATTTAACGATCGTGGCCAGTTGTTTATTCAAGCTAAGGTGACGCCAAGGATTATGCCTGGGGTGACGGCAATGGGACAGGGGGCGTGGTTACAGGCGGATATGTTCGGCGATAAGGTCGACCATGGTGGCTCCATTAATATTCTGACCTCATCGCGCCCATCGCCGCTGGCGAAAGGCAACCCATCGCACACCAACCTTGTTCAGGTAGAGAAGGCGTGAGGAGTAACTGATGACCACGCAATATGGCTTTTTTATTGACTCGGCGCGTTGCACCGGTTGCAAAACCTGTGAACTGGCCTGTAAAGATTACAAGAACTTAACCCCGGACGTCAGCTTCCGTCGTATCTACGAATACGCGGGCGGCGACTGGCAGGAAGATAACGGCGTCTGGAACCAGAACGTCTTTGCCTACTACCTGTCGATTGCCTGTAACCACTGCGAAGATCCGGCCTGTACCAAGGTCTGTCCGAGCGGCGCGATGCACAAACGCGAAGACGGTTTTGTGGTGGTAAACGAAGACGTGTGTATCGGCTGCCGCTATTGCCATATGGCCTGCCCTTACGGCGCGCCGCAGTACAACGAAGCAAAAGGTCATATGACCAAGTGCGACGGCTGCCATGAGCGCGTAGCGGACGGCAAGAAACCGATCTGTGTGGAATCCTGCCCGCTGCGCGCGCTGGACTTTGGCCCGATTGAAGAGCTGCGTAAAAAGCACGGGATGCTGGCGGCGGTAGCGCCACTGCCGTCTGCGCATTTCACCAAACCGAGCATTGTGATTAAACCAAACGCCAATGCACGTCCGTGCGGCGATACCACTGGTTATCTGGCCAACCCGAAGGAGGTGTGAGATGGGAAGTGGATGGCATGAATGGCCGCTGATGATTTTCACGGTCTTAGGGCAGTGTGTGGCCGGAGGATTTATCGTTCTGGCACTGGCGCTGATGAAAGGGCAGCTGTCGCGTGAGCAGCAGCAGCGGGTGGTGGTAAGCATGTTTGCGCTGTGGGTGCTGATGGGCATTGGCTTTATCGCCTCCATTCTGCACTTAGGCTCACCGATGCGCGCCTTTAACTCGCTTAACCGTATTGGCGCTTCGTCGCTGAGTAACGAAATTGCCAGCGGCTCAATCTTCTTTGCCGTGGGCGGGATTGGCTGGCTGCTGGCGGTGACGAACAAGCTCTCCTGTGCGTTACGCAGCCTGTGGCTGGTGGTGACGGCGGTGCTGGGCGTGGTCTTCGTGTGGATGATGGTGCGCGTGTATAACACCATCGACACCGTGCCGACCTGGTACACGGTCTGGACGCCGCTCTCGTTCTTCCTGACGCTGTTTATCGGCGGGCCTCTGCTAGGTTATCTGCTGCTGAGCTGGGCGCGAGTGGAAGGCTGGGCGCTGCGTCTGCTGCCGGTAGTGAGCCTGGCGGCGCTGGCGGTGAGCGTGGTGGTGGCCCTGATGCAGGGCGTTGAACTGGCCGCGATTCACAGTTCAATTCAGCAGGCGTCCGCGCTGGTGCCGGACTATGGTTCACTGATGGCATGGCGCGTGGCGGCCATTGCGCTGGCGCTGGTGTGCTGGGTGGTGCCGCAGCTTAAAGGCTATCAGCCTGCGCTGCCGCTGCTGAGCCTGGCGTTCGTGCTGGTGCTGGCGGGTGAGCTGATTGGCCGCGGCGTGTTCTACGGTCTGCACATGACCGTCGGCATGGCGGTGGCGAGCTAAGCGAAAAAGTGCCGGGGCAGCTATGCCCTGGCACTTTTTGTCCATGAATTTTTTCAACTGAACCCTGCCGGCATATTTATTCCCTTTCTCAATAAAAACAATCAAATAAATTTCTATGATGCTTTTGTAGCGATGCGCTGAATAAGAAACATCAATCGTTCGGCCATAAAGCGTCTTAGGGTGAAAATTCGGTGGATTGACAATGTTTTTTGCGGTGGCATGATGCGCTCGAAATCTGTCTATCCTCACGGTCTGATACCCATGTCCACCTATACTCGCCCGGTGTTGTTGTTGCTCTGTGGCTTACTCTTATTGACGCTGGCGATCGCGGTATTAAACACGCTCGTCCCGCTCTGGCTCGCTCATGAAAATCTGCCAACCTGGCAGGTGGGAGTGGTCAGCTCGTCCTATTTCACCGGTAACCTGGTGGGCACAATGCTGACTGGACGCCTTATCAAGCGTCTGGGATTCAACAACAGCTATTACATCGCCTCGCTGATTTTTGCCGCGGGCTGCGTTGGGCTGGGCCTGATGGTGGGCTTCTGGAGCTGGATGTTCTGGCGTTTTGTTGCCGGTGTTGGCTGTGCGATGATTTGGGTGGTCGTGGAAAGCGCGCTGATGTGCAGCGGAACCACGCACAACCGTGGGCGTCTGCTGGCGGCCTACATGATGATGTACTATATCGGCACCGTGCTGGGGCAATTGATTGTCAGTAAGCTGCCAACCGATATGGCGACCATCCTGCCGCTGATGACAGGCGTTGTGCTGGCAGGGATCCTACCGCTGCTCTTCACCCGTATTCTGAACCAGCAGAGCGAGGCTGAAAGTGGTACCACGCGCGTATGGCCAATGTTCAAACTGCGCCAGGCGCGCTTGGGTGTGAACGGCTGTATTATCTCGGGTATTGTCCTGGGATCGCTATATGGCCTGATGCCGCTGTATCTGAACCACCGCGGAGTGAGCGACTCGGGCATTGGATTCTGGATGGCAGTGATGGTGAGCGCCGGTATTTTAGGGCAGTGGCCGATTGGTCGCCTGGCGGATCGCTATGGTCGTTTGCTGGTGCTGCGCGTACAGGTATTTGTGGTGATCATCGGCTGTATGGGGATGCTGAACCAGGCCATGATGGCACCATCGCTATTTATCCTGGGCGCAGCGGGCTTCACGCTTTATCCGGTGGCGATGGCCTGGGCTTGTGAAAAAGTCGAACATCATCAGCTTGTGGCCATGAACCAGGCGCTGCTGCTCTCCTATACCATCGGCAGTCTGGTTGGGCCAATGCTCACCGCGATGCTAATGCAGAACTACTCCGATAATCTGCTGTTTATTATGATTGCCGGCGTGTCGTTCATTTATCTCATGATGCTGCTGCGCAAAGCAGGACATCATCCAACTCCTGTGGCTCATGCCTGATTCTCCCCCGGCGCGTTGCTTTCACTCCAGCGCGCCAGCCATTCCCTCTGCAATACCATAAACCCGATTAAATGTGCGAGATGTTGGAATTTTGCACTGCCACATTACCTTTTCTTGTCCGGTGCTCGCATAATCATCCGTCGAAAAAAATAACGCATTCGCGAAAATAACATTCAAGGAACGGAATTTATGGCAAGCGATCAACAAAAACAGTTGCGATGGTACAACATCGCGCTGATGTCGTTTATTACGGTTTGGGGTTTTGGTAACGTCGTCAACAACTATGCCAACCAGGGGCTGGTGGTTGTTTTCTCATGGCTTTTTATCTTCGCTCTTTATTTTACCCCTTATGCCCTGATTGTTGGTCAGCTTGGCTCGACCTTCAAGGATGGCAAGGGCGGGGTAAGCACGTGGATTAAAAATACCATGGGGCCAGGGCTGGCATACCTGGCCGCCTGGACCTATTGGGTGGTGCATATTCCCTATCTGGCACAAAAGCCACAGGCGATTTTGATTGCCTTGGGATGGGCGCTCAAGGGAAATGGTTCCCTTATCACCGAATATGGCGTGGTGGCGCTGCAGGGCTTTACGCTGGTGCTGTTTATCTTCTTTATGTGGGTGGCTTCCCGCGGGATGAAATCACTGAAGCTGGTCGGCTCAATTGCCGGGATTGCGATGTTTGTGATGTCGCTGCTTTATGTGGTGATGGCCGTGACGGCTCCCGCTATTACAGAAGTCAAAATTGCCACGACCAATATCACCTGGCGCACGTTTATTCCGCACTTCGATTTCACCTACATCACCACGATTTCAATGCTGGTGTTTGCCGTCGGCGGCGCGGAAAAAATCTCCCCATACGTCAACAATACGCGTAATCCCGGTAAAGAATTCCCGCGGGGAATGATATTCCTCGCTGTGATGGTGGCGGTATGCGCCATTCTGGGATCGCTTGCGATGGGGATGATGTTTGACTCCAACAATATTCCAGACGATCTGATGGCCAACGGGCAGTATTATGCTTTCCAGAAACTGGGCGAGTACTACGGTATGGGCAACGCCCTGATGGTGGTTTATGCGATTGCCAATACCCTGGGGCAGATTGCCGCGCTGGTGTTCTCGATTGATGCGCCGCTGAAGGTGCTGCTGAGTGATGCTGACAGCCGTTACATTCCCGAAAAACTCTGCCGTACCAATGCCTCCGGCACGCCGGTAAACGGTTATCTGCTGACGCTGGTGCTGGTGGCGCTGCTCATCATGCTTCCCACGTTAGGGATTGGGGATATGAACAACCTGTATAAGTGGTTGTTGAACCTCAATTCGGTGGTGATGCCGCTGCGCTACCTGTGGGTGTTTGTGGCGTTTATTGCGGTGATTCGGTTAGGGCAAAAATATCACTCGGAGTATGTGTTTATTCGTAATCGGAAGCTGGCGATGACGGTGGGCGTATGGTGTTTCCTGTTTACCGCCTTTGCCTGTCTCACCGGGATCTTCCCGAAAATGGCGACGTTTACCCCGGAGTGGATCTTCCAGCTGTCATTGAACGTGGCGATGCCGTTTGTGCTGATAGGGCTGGGGTTAATTTTCCCGCTGCTGGCACGTCGGCGCTGAGTTCCCCGGCGTCGCTTCGCTCGGCCGGGCTACAAATATGCACGAAAGTAGCCCGGCCGAACGAAGTGACGCCGGGAAGGGCAGGTGAGCTTAGTACATCACCTTATGACCGTACTGCTCGAGGATGCCTTTTACGCGCTCCATGGTCTCTTTCTTCGGCGGCTTAACGCCGTCGAGCTTGTACTCTTCACCCATGGCGACCCACTTGTGTTTGCCCAGCTCGTGGTACGGCAGCAGTTCGATTTTCTCAACGTTGCCCATGTCCCGGGTAAATTCCCCCAGACGGTGCGCTGAATCATCATCATCAGACCAGCCCGGAACCACCACGTAACGGATCCACACCTTCACGTCTTTCTTCGACAGATACTGCGCAAATTCCAGCGTACGGTGGTTAGACACACCGACCAGATTCTGGTGAATTTCATCGTTCATCTGCTTAAGGTCGAGCATGACCAGATCGGTGACTTCCAGCAGTTCATCAATCACCGGATCGTAGCGACGAACGAAACCGTTAGTATCAAGACAGGTATGAATGCCTTCTTTGTGGCAAGCGCGGAACCAGTCGCGAACGAACTCAGCTTGCAGGATAGCTTCGCCGCCAGACGCCGTTACGCCACCGCCGGATGCGTTCATAAAGTGGCGATAGGTCACCACCTCTTTCATCAGCTCTTCAACGGTGATCTCTTTACCGCCATGGGTATCCCACGTATCGCGGTTGTGGCAGTACAGGCAGCGCATCAGGCAGCCCTGGAAGAAGGTAATAAAGCGGATGCCTGGGCCATCAACGGTGCCACAGGACTCAAAGGAGTGAATACGACCAATTACGGACATTGCGGTGTTATCTCCAGTTCTTCCCGGCTTTACAGCCAGGTTTGCGAGCACGGTTATAAAGCCGCGTCGAGTTTATTTTGCTTGTTAACTTCAGTATAGAAGTCAGCAAGCAAAATCCACTCAGCGTGAGTCGGTTATAAGAAAGGCCCCACCGAAGTGGAGCCTTTATGTTACGCGTTTTTAATCGCGATTTCAGTCAAATCTATTAGATAGATTGAGTGAAGGTACGAGTGATAACGTCCTGCTGCTGTTCTTTAGTCAGGGAGTTAAAACGTACTGCGTAGCCAGATACACGGATGGTCAGCTGAGGATATTTCTCAGGGTTTTCCATCGCGTCGAGCAGCATTTCGCGGTTCATAACGTTAACGTTCAGGTGTTGACCACCTTCAACAGACGCTTCGTGGTGGAAGTAACCATCCATCAGGCCTGCCAGGTTGGTTTTACGAACATCGTCGTCTTTACCCAGAGCGTTTGGAACGATAGAGAAGGTGTAAGAAATACCATCTTTAGCGTAAGCAAACGGCAGTTTAGCAACGGAGGTCAGAGAGGCTACAGCACCTTTCTGGTCACGACCGTGCATTGGGTTAGCACCTGGGCCGAATGGCGCGCCAGCACGACGACCGTCTGGGGTGTTACCGGTTTTCTTACCATAAACCACGTTAGAGGTGATGGTCAGAACAGACTGAGTCGGGATAGCGTTACGGTAAGTAGTCAGTTTCTGAATTTTCTTCATGAAACGTTCTACCAGGTCAACTGCCATGTCATCGACGCGAGGGTCGTTGTTACCAAACTGCGGGTATTCGCCTTCGATTTCGAAGTCGATAGCCAGACCATCTTCGTCACGAATTGGTTTAACTTTCGCATATTTGATTGCAGACAGGGAGTCAGCAGCAACGGACAGACCTGCGATACCACACGCCATGGTGCGGATAACGTCACGGTCGTGCAGCGCCATCAGAGAAGCTTCGTAGCTGTACTTGTCGTGCATGTAGTGGATGACGTTCAGTGCGGTGACGTACTGTTTAGCCAGCCAATCCATGAAGTGGTCCATACGATCAATGACTTCGTCATAGTTCAGTACGTCGCCTTTCATTGGTTCAGACTTAGGACCAACCTGCATTTTCAGTTTTTCATCAACGCCGCCGTTGATTGCGTACAGCATGGTTTTCGCCAGGTTTGCACGAGCACCGAAGAACTGCATTTGCTTACCAACGATCATTGGGCTTACGCAGCAAGCGATAGCGTAGTCATCGTTGTTAAAGTCAGGACGCATCAGATCATCGTTCTCGTACTGCAGAGAAGAGGTATCGATGGAGACTTTAGCAGCATATTTTTTGAACGCCAGTGGCAGTTTCTCAGACCACAGAACGGTGATGTTCGGCTCTGGAGAAGGACCCATGGTGTACAGGGTGTTCAGGAAACGGAAGCTGTTTTTGGTAACCAGGGTACGGCCATCAACGCCCATACCTGCGATAGATTCAGTCGCCCAGATTGGGTCACCGGAGAACAGTTCATCATACTCAGGGGTACGCAGGAAGCGAACCATACGCAGTTTCATGACCAGGTGGTCAATCATTTCCTGAGCGTCTTGCTCGGTGATTTTACCTGCTTTCAGGTCACGTTCGATGTAGATATCCAAGAAGCTGGAAGTACGACCGAAGGACATTGCCGCGCCGTTCTGAGATTTAACCGCAGCCAGGTAGCCGAAGTAAGTCCACTGAATAGCTTCCTGAGCGTTGGTAGCCGGACCAGAGATGTCGTAGCCGTATTTAGCAGCCATCTCTTTGATCTGACCCAGCGCACGGTGCTGTTCAGAGATTTCTTCACGCAGACGGATAGTCGCTTCCAGGTTTACGCCATTTTCGAGGTCAGACTGCAGAGACACGAACTGTGCGTATTTGTCTTTCATCAGGAAGTCGATACCGTACACCGCGATGCGACGGTAGTCACCGATGATACGACCACGGCCGTAAGCATCTGGCAGACCAGTCAGAACGCCAGATTTACGGCAGTTCAGAATGTCTTTGGTGTAAACATCGAATACGCCCTGGTTGTGGGTTTTGCGGTATTCGGTGAAGATTTTTTTGATCATTGGGTCCAGTTCGCGATTATACGCTTTGCAGGAACCTTCGATCATTTTGATGCCGCCGAACGGGATAAGAGCACGTTTCAGTGGGGCTTCAGTCTGCAGACCAACGATTTTTTCCAGCGACTTGTTGATGTAGCCAGCGTCGTGGGAAGTGATAGTTGAAGCAACGGCGGTGTCAAAGTCAACTGGCGCGTGGGTGCGGTTTTCCAGTTTAACGCCTTCCATTACGCTGTCCCACAGCTTGGTGGTCGCTTCAGTAGCGCCAGCCAGGAAGGACTCGTCACCCTCGTACGGAGTGTAGTTTTTCTGGATGAAGTCACGTAAGTTTACTTCATTCTGCCAATCACCTTTGGTAAAACCTTCCCAGGCTGCGGCTAACTTTTCATTAAGTTCGGACATGTAACACCTACCTTCTTAAGTGGACTTTTATTTACTGCCTGGAGCAACCATCAAATTAATGACGGTCACCGCCACGCAGGTAAATGACCCAGTATGTCAACCCAACCAGCAAACCGCCGCCGATGATGTTCCCGATAGTGACAGGAATCAGGTTATCGGTGATGAAATGCATCACGGTCAGGTGTGAGAAATTCTCCGGAGAAGAACCGACAGCGGTCCAGAATTCCGGGCTAGCAAAATCGCGTATTACGATACCCATAGGGATCATAAACATGTTTGCGATACTGTGCTCAAAACCGCTGGCAACGAACATAGCAACCGGCAGAACCATAATCATGGCTTTGTCCATCAGGCTGCGGCCAGAGTAGCTCATCCAGACTGCCAGGCAGACCATCAGGTTCGCCAGGATGCCGAGAGCGACGGCTTCGATAAATGTGTGATGCATTTTGTGGTCGGCAGTTTGCAGGACGTTGAGCCCCCATCCGCCGTTGGCCGTCATGTATTCCCCGGACAGCCACATGAGCAGTACGAAGATCAGGCAGCCAATCAGGTTACCCACATAGACGTTAAGCCAGTTTTTTGCCAATTGACCCCAGGTGATACGACCGCTGGCTTTTGCCACGACGATGAGCACGGTTGAGGTGAAGAGGTCAGCGCCACAAATAACGCAAAGAATGAGGCCTAGTGAGAAGCAGATACCACCAATCAGTTTTGCGATGCCAAACGGCATGCCAGCTGTACCCGTGGTTGCTGTAATATAAAATACAAAAGCAATCGAGATGAAAACGCCCGCAGTGATCGCCAGATAAAAGGTTTTCAGCGGATGCTTAGTTGCTTTATAGACACCTGCTTCTTCGGCAACTTTAGCCATTGCAGCAGGGAGAAGTAGATCAAAAGGGTTGTCAGCTTTCACACTAACTCTCTCTTTTTATTTAATCGGCGATGAGATACTAACAAAGCATTATAGATGAGAAATTGATGTAGATCATATCTCGCCTGGCTTATAGGCCTGCAAAGTGGATGGTTTTTCAACTAAAGCAGGGTAATTTATTGATTTTGATGATAAAAATAAATTTTAAGATTTGCAAATTCAGTTGAATATTTTCTTTACCCTTAATTTTACTGGTTAATTAAAATGGAGTAATGATCAAGTAAATTAACAATAAAAGTAAGCTACCAATAATCGTGTTTACTTATCTTTAACTTTATTTTCACACCGCAGTTAAGCGAAGCGTGGAAATAAAAACGGGGCCAGAAATTGGCCCCGTAATATAGCGTAGAGTCTACGTTAAGCCTACTCTTTATAAGGCTTTAACTTATTTTGCCCAGAATGCGGCTTTTGCCCGCTGCAGTTTTTCGTATGCCTGTAACAGCGACTGATGTGCAGGGAAAGCGGCAAGCGTGCCATCCGAAGGTTGCAGACCATAGAAGGCTTCTTCACCGCTGAGGGCTGCGCTGGCAGCTTCTACCGCATCTACGCCATACATGCGCACGAAGGCATTCAGATACTGAAGCGGCTGGCGATCTTCTTCCTGAGACAAGAGCAGCAGAGTCTGCAGGCAGCGGTAGTAGTTTGCCCGTTCCGGGCTAAAGACCGAGGCGTTGAATTCCATCGTCCACTCGGTCCAGATCAGCGCCTGTTCCAGGTCACCGCCGGCCAATGCCAGCATGGCTTTCAGCTCACCGATACGCAGCGTGTACCAGCCGTTATCGGAACCCGTCGCCAGACCCAGCAGTTCACGGACACGGGTGAAGTCGTCCAGACCTTCATCGTCAATCTGTTCAATCAGATTCAGATACTCTTCTTTTTCCCACTCGCTGCCCGGCAAGGAGAGAATGGTGTCGCGCAGGTGGCTACCCATGTTGTTGTTAGCCAGCCACAGATCTTCTGCTGGATAAATGTCGGACATGCCAGGGACGATGATGCGGCAGGCGTAAACGCTCAGGTGCTCATAGTCGGCGATGTACACTTCTTTATCTTCTTCTTTGAAGATAGCCATCAGGGTTGCGAACTCTTCTTCGGTGGTACCGGAGAAGCTCCAGTCCACAAACGGATAGTCCGCATCCTGCTTGAACAGATCCCAGGAGATAGAACCGCTGGAATCGATAAAGTGGGTTTCCAGGTTGGTGTGTTCAGCCACTTCTTCGTCATCGAAGGTGGGGGGAGTAAACACGTCGAGATCTTTCAGGCCGCGGCCCTGCAGCAGCTCGGTCACCGTACGCTCCAGCGCGACGCCGAAATCTGGGTGCGCGCCAAAGGACGCAAAGCAGGTTCCGTTTGCTGGGTTGAACAGTACCACGCAGATAACCGGGTATTTACCGCCCAGAGAACCGTCGTAAGCAAAGATTGGGAAACCTTCAGCTTCCAGTTTTGCGATTGACTCAACCACGCCCGGGTAGCGCGCCAGCACATCGGCTGGAATTTCCGGCAGGCTGATGCTTTCGGCAATAATGCGGTTTTTCACGTAACGCTCAAAGACCTCTGACAGACCCTGAACGCGCGCCTCATTGCGGGTGTTACCGGCTGACATGCCGTTGGACACGTACAGGTTCGCGACGATGTTCATCGGGATATAGACGGTTTCGCCATCGGATTGACGGGTAAACGGCAGGCCGCATACGCCGCGATCGTCGTTACCGGATTGCAGATCGACCAGCATGCTGGCGCTAAGCTGATCGTCTGGATCATAAAAAGCGCGCAGACGGGCGTCGAGCAGACCTTCCGGCACTTCGTCGTCTTCGGTCAGCGGGAACCATTTTTCATTCGGGTAGTGCACGAATGGGCCGTTGGCGATTTCATCGCCCAGCCAGAAATCGGCAAAGAAATAGTTGGTTGAGAGACGTTCAAAGTACTCACCCAGCGCTGACGCCAGCGCTGCTTTTTTGGTAGCACCTTTACCGTTGGTAAAGCATAAAGAACAGGCTTTATCACGAATATGCACTGACCAGACGTTAGGAACAGGGTTCAACCACGAGGCTTCTTCAATATCGAAACCGAGGTCGAGCAGCTTTTGCTGGAAGCGCGCGATGGAATCTTCCAGCGCGGCGTCTTTGCCGGGAATATAGGTCTGGGTCATAGCAATCTCTTTAGTCGTACGGAAAGCGCGCAATGATACGGGTTTTGTGTGACGGGTGCTATCTCCGGCGAAAATAAAAGACAGGTCTATGCTTATAGAAAATAACCTTTTGTTAAGGCATAGAAGAATGAAAGTATTTGATATCCAACGGATGGCATTTGATAAAGTTCCTCCTGAGTTTTTAGCTGAAGTGGCGCTGAGAAGTCTCTATACCTTTGTGCTGGTGTTCTTATTCCTCAAAATGACCGGGCGGCGTGGCGTTCGACAGATGTCGCTTTTTGAAGTGCTGATCATTTTGACGCTCGGTTCAGCGGCGGGTGACGTGGCATTTTATGATGATGTGCCGATGGTGCCCGTACTGGTGGTTTTTGTCTCCCTGGCCTTGCTTTACCGTTTAATTATGTGGGTGATGGGAAAAAGTGAAACGGTGCAGGATCTACTGGAAGGTAAAGCGGTAGTCATTGTCGAGGACGGACAGTTAGCGTGGGACAACGTGCGCCAGGCCAACATGACCGAGCTGGACTTCTTTATGGAACTGCGTCTTAGCAGCGTGGAACAGCTAGGACAAGTTCGGCTCGCCGTGATGGAAACCAACGGCGAGATAAGCGTGTTCTATTACCATGATGATGACGTTAAGCCGGGCTTGTGCATTCTGCCAAACAAACTGATCACCCGATACAAAGTGGTGCCCGAGCCAGGTGAATATGCCTGTGTCCGCTGTAGCAACGTTATCACTATGCAAGCGGGCGAGCGCCAATTATGTCCTCGCTGTGCGAATCCAGAGTGGAGTAAAGCCAGCCGGGTTAAACGCAACGCCTGACAGCAATTTTGTCGGTTTTACGGCGTCCAGATGGAACAATCTTTTGTGTGATGCGGTGCACAATTCGTCGGTGGAAAGTTTTAGACATTGCGGCGCGTGTCACTGAATGATAAAACCGATATCCACAGGTATTACTTATAGCTTTTAGCGTGGTGAGGGAAAATGGCTCAGGTGTTTAATTTCAGTTCAGGTCCGGCAATGTTACCGGCAGATGTTCTTAAACTGGCGCAGACAGAACTTTGCGACTGGAATGGCTTAGGAACGTCGGTAATGGAAGTCAGCCACCGTGGTAAAGAATTTATTCAGGTGGCGGAAGAAGCAGAGAAGGATTTCCGTGACCTGCTCAAAATCCCTTCCAACTACAAAGTGCTGTTTTGTCATGGTGGCGGTCGCGGGCAGTTTGCCGGTGTTCCGCTCAATATCCTGGGTGAAAAAACGACCGCAGATTACGTTGATGCGGGCTACTGGGCTGCCAGTGCGGTCAAAGAAGCGAAAAAATACTGCACCCCGAATATCATTGATGCCAAAGTTACCGTAGACGGCAAGCGCGCGGTAAAACCGATGCGCGAATGGCAGCTCACTGACAACGCGGCGTACGTACACTACTGCCCGAATGAAACTATCGATGGTATTGCCATTGAAGAGACGCCAGACTTTGGTAAAGACGTCATTGTGGCCGCTGACTTCTCCTCTTCTATCCTGTCACGTCCTATTGATGTTAGCCGCTACGGTGTTATCTATGCCGGTGCTCAGAAAAACATTGGGCCTGCGGGCTTAACGCTGGTCATTGTTCGTGAAGACCTGCTGGGCAAAGCGCATGTGGCTTGCCCGTCCATTCTCGATTACACCGTGTTAAACGATAACGACTCCATGTTCAATACCCCACCGACCTTCGCCTGGTACCTGTCTGGTCTGGTGTTCAAATGGCTCAAAGAGCAGGGTGGCGTTGAAGCCATGGAAAGAATTAATCAGCAGAAGGCCGATCTTCTGTATAGCACCATCGATGGTAGTGATTTCTATCGTAACGATGTGGCGACCGCCAACCGCTCCCGTATGAACGTGCCGTTCCAGCTAGCGGATAGCGCGCTGGATAAGTTGTTCCTCGAAGAGTCGTTTGCCGCAGGCCTGCATGCGCTGAAGGGCCACCGCGTTGTGGGTGGTATGCGTGCCTCAATCTACAACGCCATGCCGCTGGAAGGCGTACAGGCGCTGACAGACTTTATGAAAGCATTCGAACGCCGCCACGGTTAATCTGGATTTTTCTATTTCATCCCCACGGTTGCGCCGTGGGGTTTTTACTTCTGTTTTTGAGAGTTGAGTTTCATGGAATCCCTGACGTTACAACCTATCGCGCGTGTTGATGGCACCATTAATCTGCCCGGTTCTAAAAGCGTGTCGAACCGCGCACTGTTGTTAGCAGCATTGGCTCGCGGCACAACCGTTCTGACAAACTTGCTGGATAGTGACGATGTTCGCCACATGCTCAATGCGCTGAAGGCTCTGGGAATTCACTATACCTTGTCCGCTGACCGCACCCGCTGTGAAGTGACCGGCAATGCGGGGCCGATGCAGTCCTCTGGTGAACTGGAGCTGTTTTTGGGCAATGCGGGCACGGCCATGCGGCCGCTGGCAGCGGCGCTGTGCCTGGGGCAGAACAATATTGTGCTGACCGGTGAACCACGGATGAAAGAGCGTCCCATTGGTCATCTGGTTGATTCTTTGCGTCAGGGTGGCGCGCAGATTGACTATCTTGAGCAGGAAAACTACCCGCCGCTTCGCCTGAAAGGCGGTTTTAACGGCGGAAAGATTGATGTTGATGGTAGCGTATCGAGCCAGTTTCTCACCGCGCTGCTGATGACGGCACCGCTGGCCCCACAGGATACCGCCATTACCATTAAAGGCGATCTGGTCTCAAAGCCGTATATTGATATAACCCTGCACCTGATGAAAACCTTCGGTGTGGACGTTGAAAACCAGAATTACCAGCGTTTCATCGTGCGCGGTAATCAACAGTATGTCTCCCCAGGACACTACCTGGTTGAAGGCGATGCTTCCTCCGCTTCGTATTTCCTTGCAGCCGGCGCGATTAAAGGCGGTACCGTGAAGGTAACGGGTATTGGTCGCCATAGCGTGCAGGGGGATATTCGTTTTGCTGATGTGCTGGAAAAAATGGGCGCAACCATCACCTGGGGTGACGACTTTATTGCCTGTACTCGCGGTGAGCTAAACGCCATTGATATGGACATGAACCATATTCCTGACGCGGCAATGACTATCGCCACCGCGGCGTTGTTCGCTAAAGGCACGACGACGCTGCGCAATATCTACAACTGGCGGGTGAAAGAGACTGACCGTCTGTTTGCGATGGCAACTGAATTACGTAAAGTGGGCGCTGAAGTCGAAGAAGGCGAAGACTACATTCGCGTGACCCCGCCTACTGAACTTAATTTCGCAGAGATAGGCACCTATAACGATCACCGTATGGCGATGTGTTTCTCGCTGGTGGCGCTGTCTGACACGCCTGTGACGATCCTTGACCCAAAATGTACGGCGAAAACCTTCCCGGACTATTTTGAACAGCTGGCGCGAATCAGTACCCTTGCCTGAGGTTAGTCGTTAAAGGTAATACTTTTCGGGCTGGTCTCCCACCAGCCCACTATACTTATCTATTCTCCTGTTTTTTTACGGTCAATTCTGGAATTTGCATACAAAGGTAACTGTCTGGCGCAGAGATGCGTATAATGCGCGGCGTTTACGTTGATTATGCCTTTTATTAAGGAGATAGAGATGACGGCAATTGCCCCGGTAATTACCATTGACGGCCCAAGTGGCGCGGGTAAAGGCACACTGTGTAAAGCCATGGCTGAAGCACTACAGTGGCACTTACTGGATTCGGGTGCGATTTATCGTGTGCTGGCATTAGCCGCACTGCATCATCATGTTGACGTGACCTTAGAAGATGCATTAGTCCCGCTTGCCACGCACCTGGATGTCCGTTTTGTCTCAAACGGTGGGGCGCTGGAAGTCATCCTTGAAGGGGAAGATGTGAGCGGTGAAATTCGCACCCAGGATGTCGCGAACGCGGCATCGCAGGTTGCTGCATTCCCACGCGTTCGCGAAGCGCTGTTGCGCCGCCAGCGTGGCTTCCGTGAGCTGCCAGGCCTGATTGCCGATGGCCGTGATATGGGTACGGTGGTGTTCCCGGATGCGCCGGTAAAAATCTTCCTTGATGCGTCATCGGAAGAACGTGCCAACCGCCGCATGCTACAGTTGCAGGAAAAGGGCTTTAGTGTTAACTTTGAGCGCCTTTTGGCAGAGATAAAGGAGCGTGACGACCGCGATCGTAATCGTGCTGTTGCGCCACTGGTTCCTGCCGCCGATGCTTTAGTGTTGGATTCCACCACCTTAAGCATTGAGCAAGTTATTGAAAAAGCGTTAGACTATGCGCGCCAGAAGCTGGCACTCGCGTAAAACGCGACCGAATTTTGTAGTACCCCCGTTGCAATGGATTGACAGCGGGTATGTTAAACAACCCCATCCGGCATGGAGCCAGGTGGACGTTAAATATGAAACCTGAAGATTAAACATGACTGAATCTTTTGCTCAACTATTTGAAGAATCTTTAAAAACTATCGAAACCCGTCCGGGTTCCATCGTTCGTGGTGTTGTTGTTGCTATCGACAAAGATATCGTACTGGTTGACGCCGGTCTGAAATCTGAGTCTGCCATTCCGGCAGAGCAGTTCAAAAACGCCCAGGGCGAGCTGGAAATCCAGGTTGGTGACGAAGTTGACGTTGCACTGGATGCAGTAGAAGACGGCTTCGGTGAAACTCTGCTGTCCCGTGAGAAAGCTAAACGTCACGAAGCTTGGATCACGCTGGAAAAAGCTTACGAAGAAGCTGAAACTGTAGTTGGTGTTATCAACGGCAAAGTTAAAGGTGGCTTCACTGTTGAGCTGAACGGTATTCGTGCGTTCCTGCCAGGTTCTCTGGTAGACGTTCGTCCAGTGCGTGATACTCTGCACCTGGAAGGCAAAGAGCTTGAGTTCAAAGTAATCAAGCTGGACCAGAAGCGTAACAACGTTGTTGTTTCTCGTCGTGCCGTGATCGAATCCGAAAACAGCGCAGAGCGCGATCAGCTGCTGGAAAACCTGCAGGAAGGCATGGAAGTTAAAGGTATCGTTAAGAACCTCACTGACTACGGTGCATTCGTTGATCTGGGCGGCGTTGACGGCCTGCTGCACATCACTGATATGGCATGGAAACGCGTTAAGCATCCAAGCGAAATCGTAAACGTTGGCGACGAAATCACTGTTAAAGTGCTGAAGTTCGATCGCGAACGTACTCGTGTATCCCTCGGCCTGAAACAGCTGGGCGAAGATCCATGGGTAGCTATCGCTAAGCGTTATCCAGAAGGTACCAAACTGACTGGTCGCGTGACCAACCTGACCGACTACGGCTGCTTCGTTGAAATCGAAGAAGGCGTTGAAGGCCTGGTTCACGTTTCCGAAATGGATTGGACCAACAAAAACATCCACCCATCCAAAGTTGTTAACGTTGGTGATGTAGTGGAAGTTATGGTTCTGGATATCGACGAAGAACGTCGTCGTATCTCCCTGGGTCTGAAGCAGTGCAAATCTAACCCATGGCAGCTGTTCGCAGAAACCCACAACAAGGGCGACCGTGTTGAAGGTAAAATCAAGTCTATCACTGACTTCGGTATCTTCATCGGCCTGGACGGCGGCATCGACGGCCTGGTTCACCTGTCTGACATCTCCTGGAACGCTACAGGTGAAGAAGCAGTTCGTGAATACAAAAAAGGCGACGAAATCGCAGCAGTTGTTCTGCAGGTTGACGCAGAACGTGAACGTATCTCCCTGGGCGTTAAACAGCTCGCAGAAGATCCGTTCAACAACTGGGTTGCTCTGAACAAGAAAGGCGCTATCGTTAACGGTAAAGTGACTGCAGTTGACGCTAAAGGCGCAACCGTAGAGCTGGCTGACGGCGTTGAAGGTTACCTGCGTGCTTCTGAAGCATCACGTGACCGCGTTGAAGATGCAACTCTGGTTCTGAGCGTTGGCGACGACGTTGAAGCTAAATTCACCGGTGTTGATCGTAAAAACCGCGCAATCAGCCTGTCTGTTCGTGCGAAAGACGAAGCTGACGAGAAAGATGCAATCGCGACTGTTAACAACAAACAGGAAGAAGGCAACTTCTCTAACGCGATGGCTGAAGCATTCAAAGCAGCTAAAGGCGAGTAATTTTATCCATTCAGGCTTAACAATCTGAATTGTGATGAGTTTACTTGACAGATTACAGGTTTCGGCCTGTAATCTAGCACAAAGGGCGGCTATGGCCGCCCTTGTTTAATAAGCTGTTAGCTAATTTTCCTTAAAGGAAACCGGAGGAATCATGACCAAGTCAGAATTGATTGAAAGACTTGCCAGCCAGCAATCCCATATCCCTGCTAAGGCAGTGGAAGATGCGGTAAAAGAGATGTTGGAGCATATGGCTACGACTCTTGCTGAAGGCGAGCGCATTGAAATCCGCGGTTTCGGCAGCTTCTCTCTGCACTACAGAGCACCACGTACCGGGCGTAACCCGAAGACTGGCGACAAAGTGGAACTGGAAGGCAAATACGTGCCGCACTTTAAACCAGGCAAAGAACTGCGCGACCGCGCCAATATTTACGATTGAGTTACTGTCGCTCCGGCGGCCAACTTGATTGAGAAAAAAGCACCTTCGGGTGCTTTTTTCGTTTCTGCAAACCCTGCACCTCTGGAACCCGCCTCGCATTTCAACTGTAACTCTTACCGCCACCATAAACTTCTGTGGAACCCGCCGCGTAACGTCCATTTTATCTTCACGACACAAATGGTATTTGGCGCGACACTTCCTGCAACAAGGAGGTTTTAATGCGTCTTCCACAGCTCGCCTGCAGCGTTTTGCTCGGCATTCTTCCATTAAGCATATTGCCGGAATTACCCTCACTCACGTCCATAAAGTGCGCCGTGATTGCGCTCATTTTGCTGGCTGCTTGTGGCAAAGTTGCGCGAATTATCAGCCTGACAGGGCTCATGTTCTGCTGGGCGGTGCTGGCTGCCTGGCAGGTGAAACTACCTGCTGAACTCTTACCGGGAAAGAATCGCCATATTGAAATGCTGCTGACGCAGACCGATGGGCAAACCACGCATCAAGGCACCATTACCCATCTGGAAGGACAACGTCTATTCCCGGGGGCGGTGATGGTTTTGTACGGGAACTATCTACCGTCTCCTCCCTGTGCAGGGCAGCGCTGGCGTATGACGGTAAGCGCGAGAGCCGTACATGGTCAGCTAAATGACGGTGGATTTGACTCGCAGCGTTATGCGCTCTCGCAGCATCGCGCGCTGACGGGGCGCATTATCGCCGCCGAACCGCTGGATACAACCTGTAGCCTCCGGGCGCGCTTTTTAAATTCGTTAAGAGACACCGTGGGGAGTTTACCCTGGCGCGATGTGATGCTGGGACTGGGGATGGGGGAGCGCTTAGCGATATCACAGGATATCAAAACGTTGATGCAGCAGACGGGCACCTCGCACCTGATGGCGATATCCGGGCTTCATATTGCGCTGGGCGCTTCACTAGGATGGTTGCTGATTCGTGGGATCCAGTTTTTTCTCCCCGCCAGGTTTATAAGCTGGCGGCATCCGCTGCTGGTGGGGTGGGTATGTGCGATGGCCTACGCCATGCTGACAGGCATGCAGCCTCCCGCGTTGCGTACCGTGGTTGCTGCGGGTATCTGGTATTCGCTTCGTTTGAGCGGCCGACAGTGGACGGGCTGGGAAGTGTGGTTGTGTTGTCTGGCAACCATTGTGTTTGTCGATCCGTTGACGGTACTTTCGGATAGCTTATGGCTATCAGCCTTTGCCGTCGGCACGCTGATATTCTGGTATCAATGGGTGCCGCTACCGGAAGGTTATTTTTCACGTCGACTGCGGCCGCTGGTAAGCCTAATTCATTTGCAGATTGGGCTGATGCTCTTGCTGGCCCCCCTGCAAATCTGGCTGTTTCATGGCATAAGCCTGACGTCATTGCTGGCCAACATTGTTGCCGTGCCGGTGATTACGTTTATCGCCGTGCCAATGATTTTATTGGCGATGTTTCTCCATCTCTGCGCGCCTGCCGCCGTTGAGATGGTGGTGTGGTACGGCGCGGACCGCGTGCTGGCGCTGGTCTTTGCATACTTGCGTTTACTGCCGGCGGGCTGGTTGGGTATCGACGGGGCATGGCTGGGAATATCGCTGGTTCCCTGGTTGGTCGTTGTGCTCTGGCGTCTGCGTGGCGGGTGGCAATTTTCAGCGCTATGGATACCACTATGCACACTGCTGGCTTTTCCCCTGTGGCGGAAAACGCCTGCCGATCAATGGCAGGTGACGATGCTGGATGTCGGGCAGGGGCTGGCGATGGTTATCTCGAAAGGGGATAGCGCGATACTCTATGATACGGGCCTGGCATGGCCTGAGGGCAACAGCGGCGATCAGCTGATTATTCCCTGGCTGCGATGGCATGGGCTGACGCCCGAGGGCATTATCCTCAGCCACGAACATCTGGATCACCGTGGCGGACTGCACGCCATACAGCAGACCTGGCCGCACGCCTGGGTGAAAAGCCCGTTGGGGTGGGCGGGGCATAAGCCTTGTCTGCGTGGGGAAACATGGCGGTGGCAGGGGCTGACTTTCCGCGCACTCTGGCCGCTGCCTGGCAAAGTGCAAAAAGGGAATAATGGATCCTGCGTGGTGAGGATTGATGATGGTAAAAATAGCATTCTGCTCACAGGAGATGTTGAATTAGCGGCAGAAATGTCCATGATTAGCCATTTCTGGCGGCCATTTGCGTCTACAATTATTCAGGTTCCACACCATGGTAGTTCGACATCGTCGGGCATGGCATTACTGCAACGGGTGGGTGGCATGGCTGCCCTGGCTTCCGCATCCCGCTATAACGCGTGGCGACTGCCTTCCACTAGCGTAAAAGCACGTTATCGCCAACGCCAATATGCCTGGTTTGATACCCCACATCAGGGGCAAATTACCGTCACTTTTAACGCCAAAGGCTGGAAGGTTGAGAGCCTACGAGATCAACTTTTACCTCGTTGGTATCATCAGTGGTTTGGCGAGACTCGCGATAACGGGTAGAATATGCGGCTATTTCAACATAAGCTGGTTTTTTGAATGCAGAACGACAAAGATCTCTCCACGTGGCAGACCTTCCGCCGACTCTGGCCGACTATCGCGCCGTTTAAAGCCGGGTTGATCGTGGCGGCTATTGCGTTAATTGTCAACGCAGCCAGCGATACCTTCATGTTATCGCTTCTTAAACCATTACTGGATGATGGTTTTGGTAAAACAGATCGCTCAGTGCTGCTGTGGATGCCGCTGGTCGTTATTGGCTTGATGATCCTCCGTGGTATTACAAGCTATGTCTCTAGCTACTGTATTTCCTGGGTTTCCGGCAAAGTGGTGATGACCATCCGCCGTCGGCTGTTTAGCCATATGATGGGCATGCCGGTTTCTTTCTTTGACAAGCAGTCCACCGGGACGCTGCTGTCACGCATTACCTATGATTCAGAACAGGTTGCCTCCTCTTCCTCCAGCGCACTGATTACCGTAGTGCGTGAAGGTGCGTCGATAATCGGCCTGTTTATCATGATGTTTTACTATAGCTGGCAGCTGTCGGTCATTCTTATCGTTCTGGCACCTATCGTGTCGATAGCGATTCGCGTGGTCTCCAAGCGCTTCCGTAGCATCAGTAAAAACATGCAGAACACCATGGGGCAGGTCACCACCAGCGCCGAGCAGATGCTTAAAGGGCATAAAGAAGTGCTGATGTTCGGTGGTCAGGGTGTTGAAACTCAGCGCTTTGATAAAGTCAGCAACAAGATGCGTTTGCAGGGGATGAAACTGGTCTCCGCATCATCTATCTCTGACCCTATCATCCAGCTGATTGCCTCACTGGCGCTGGCCTTTGTGCTGTATGCGGCAAGCTTCCCAAGCGTGATGGAAACGCTGACAGCCGGTACTATCACCGTGGTCTTCTCCTCAATGATTGCGCTGATGCGCCCGCTGAAATCGTTAACTAACGTCAACGCCCAGTTCCAGCGTGGGATGGCGGCGTGCCAGACGCTGTTCTCCATTCTCGACAGTGAGCAGGAAAAAGACGAAGGTAAACTCGAGGTTGAACGTGCGAAGGGGACGGTTGAATTCCGTAACGTCACCTTTACCTACCCAGGCCGTGAAATCCCGGCGCTGCGCGATATCAACCTGACGATCCCTGAAGGCAAAACCGTTGCATTGGTGGGGCGTTCAGGATCGGGCAAATCGACCATCGCCAGCCTGTTAACGCGTTTCTACGATATCGATCAAGGCGAAATTTTACTCGACGGTCACGACCTGCGTGAGTATAAGCTTTCCTCGCTGCGTAATCAGGTTGCTCTGGTCTCACAGAACGTCCACCTGTTCAACGACACGGTTGCCAATAACATTGCGTATGCGCGCACCGAAGAGTTCAGCCGCGAACAGATTGAAGAAGCCGCACGTATGGCTTACGCGATGGACTTTATCAACAAAATGGATAACGGCCTCGATACCATCATTGGTGAAAATGGCGTGCTGCTCTCCGGTGGGCAACGTCAGCGTATCGCCATTGCGCGAGCCCTGCTTCGTAACAGCCCGATACTGATCCTCGATGAGGCCACCTCGGCGCTGGATACTGAATCAGAACGTGCGATTCAGTCGGCACTCGATGAGTTGCAGAAAAACCGCACATCGCTGGTGATTGCGCACCGTCTCTCCACCATTGAACAGGCCGATGAAATTATCGTCGTTGAGGACGGTGTTATCGTTGAGCGTGGTAATCACCAGAAACTGCTGGAACATCGTGGCGTGTACGCGCAGTTGCATAAAATGCAGTTTGGCGAATGATTGCGAAAATCTGGTCGGGCGAATCGCCGCTGTGGCGGCTATTACTGCCGCTTTCCTGGCTTTATGGCCTGGTGAGCAGCAGCATCCGACTGTGCTATCAGCTCGGGATTAAAAAAACCTGGCGAGCGCCTTGTCCGGTCGTCGTTGTCGGAAATCTGACGGCGGGTGGCAATGGCAAAACGCCGGTGGTTATCTGGCTTGTTGAACAGTTGCAGCAACAAGGCATTCGTGTCGGCGTGGTGTCTCGCGGTTACGGCGGAAAAGCAGAACGCTATCCGCTGTTGCTGAACAAGGACACCACCACGGCGCAAGCGGGTGATGAACCGGTACTGATTTTCCAGCGCACCGGTGCTCCCGTTGCGGTGTCGCCCGTGCGGGTCGATGCCGTAAAGGCGCTACTGGCGGCGCATGATGTGCAGATTATCGTCACGGATGATGGCCTCCAGCATTATCGGCTGGCGCGCGATAAAGAGATTGTGGTTATCGACGGCGTTCGCCGTTTCGGCAACGGCTGGTGGTTACCGGCGGGCCCAATGCGCGAGCGGGCATCACGTCTAAAGACGGTAGACGCCCGAATCGTTAACGGCGGCCAGGCACAGGCGGGAGAAATTCCGATGACCCTGCGTCCGGGGGATGCGGTAAACCTGCTCACCGGCGAACGCCGACCTCTCAGTGCGTTGCAAAACGTGGTGGCGATGGCGGGAATTGGTCATCCTCCACGCTTTTTTGCCACGCTTAATGATAATGGCCTGCAGCCGGTGCGTACGGTTGCGCTGGCCGATCATCAGGCGCTGACTCAGGCGGATGTTGAATCGGTGGTTGAGCCGGGCCAAACCTTAATCATGACGGAAAAAGACGCGGTGAAATGCCGCCACTTTGCGCAGGATAACTGGTGGTATCTGCCGGTCGACGCCGTGCTCACCGGCGACCGTGCTCAGACCCTGTTACAGGAATTGATAACCCTCGCACGGCGCTAACGGGCGTCGGCGATAACTGGGGGAACCGGCATGACTGAACGGCAACTTACCCTCCGCGCCGCACGCCATCTTCACCTCGCGGCGCAGGGCCTTCTGCACCGCCCACGCCGCAAACCGAAAGCGGCAGATATCCTCCCGACTATTCAGCGCATGTCTTTGCTGCAAATTGATACCATCAACGTGGTGGCCCGCAGCCCTTATCTGGTGCTTTTTAGTCGACTCGGCGCTTATCCGCCTTCATGGCTGGACGATGCGCTTTCTCGCGGCGAACTCATGGAGTACTGGGCCCATGAAGCCTGCTTCCTGCCGCGCAGCGATTTTCCGCTTGTGCGTCATCGCATGCTTGCCCCCCATAAAATGGGCTGGAAATATCATCAAGGCTGGATGGATGAATACGCCGAAGATATTGCTGCGTTGAAGGCGCATATCGCGGAAAAAGGGCCCGTACGCTCCGCCGATTTTAGCCATCCTCGTAAGGGGGAAAGCGGCTGGTGGGAATGGAAACCGCACAAACGTCATCTCGAAGGGCTGTTTACCGCCGGGGAGGTGATGGTGGTGGCGCGGCGAAACTTCCAGCGGGTTTACGATCTCACCGAGCGCGTGATGCCGCACTGGGATGATAAAACCGATGCGTTAACGCAGGCGCAGGCTGAAGAGGTGATGCTGGAAAACAGCGCGCGTAGCTTAGGGATTTTTCGTCCCCAGTGGTTAGCGGACTATTATCGTTTACGACAGCCTGATTTAGCGGCCCTGATGTCACGCTGGCAAGAAGCCGGAGTGATACTCGCGGTAAACGTCGAAAGTCTCGGTGAGATGTGGGTACATGCGAGTTTATATCCCCAGCTCAATCTGGCATTAGCGGGCAAACTCAAGGCGACGCATAGCGCGGTGCTGTCACCGTTCGATCCGGTCGTCTGGGACCGTAAGCGTGCCGAGCAGCTATTCGATTTTACTTACCGGCTTGAATGCTATACGCCTGCACCTAAACGTCAGTACGGCTATTTTGTTTTGCCGCTGTTGCACCGTGGCGAAATCGTCGGACGAATGGACAGCAAAATGCATCGTCGTGACGGCGTGCTGGAGATTTTCTCGCTGTATCTGGAAGATGGCGTGAGGATAACTCAGCATCTTGAAAGCGGATTGATTCAGGCCATTAATGACTTTGCCCGATGGCAGGGGGCGAGTCGTATCAAATTGGGGCAGGTGGCTGAAAAACTCTTTATTCAACAACGTCACGGTTGGGAGATTGACGCCGACCGTTAGCGCTCTATGATATGCTGCACTGGTTTTCGATACGGCCCATCAGGAGGAACCATGGATCACCGTCTACTTGAAATTATTGCCTGCCCGGTTTGCAACGGTAAACTTTACTACAGCCAGGACAAGCAAGAACTGATTTGCAAAATTGATAATCTGGCGTTTCCCCTGCGTGACGGAATTCCCGTTTTGCTGGAAACCGAAGCCCGCGTACTCGCTGCCGAAGAGAACCGACCATGAGTTTCGTTGTCATCATTCCCGCGCGTTTTGCCTCTACGCGCCTGCCGGGGAAACCTTTACAGGACATCAACGGCAAGCCGATGATTGTACACGTGCTGGAACGCGCGCGTGAATCTGGCGCTGAGCGCATTATCGTGGCAACCGACCATCCTGACGTGGCGAACGTTGTTGAAGCGGCCGGTGGTGAAGTTTGCATGACGCGTGCCGATCATCAGTCCGGCACCGAACGTCTGGCAGAAGTGGTTGAGAAGTGCGGATTCAACGACGACACCGTTATCGTTAACGTGCAGGGCGATGAGCCGATGATCCCGGCGGTTATCATCCGCCAGGTGGCAGAAAACTTAGCCGCTAGCCATTCTGGAATGGCCACTCTCGCGGTGCCAATCCACGATGCGGAAGAAGCCTTTAATCCGAATGCCGTGAAAGTGGTGATGGACAAAGACGGCTATGCGCTCTATTTCTCCCGCGCGACGATCCCCTGGGATCGCGACCGTTTCGCGAAAACCCGCGAAGAGATTGGTGACACCTTGCTTCGCCACATCGGTATTTATGGTTATCGTGCCGGTTTTATCCGCCGCTACGTTAACTGGGCGCCAAGCCCGCTGGAGCACATTGAGATGCTCGAGCAGCTACGCGTGCTGTGGTATGGCGAAAAAATTCACGTCGCCGTGGCGAAAGAAGTTCCGGGTACGGGCGTGGATACGCTCGAAGATTTGAATCGCGTTCGCGCGCAAATGCAGTAATCCTCTCGCCTCCTTATCGCAAGGAGGCGTCTCTCGCGGCACTATTTCCTGGTTTTCTGTTGCAATTTTGATCTTGTCTGGTGAAATTCCCACTCCATATGCTCATTATGAAAGCAGTGGCTTTTATAGGGGTAATCTGACATGGAACAGCTACGTGTAGAACTTAGCCATCTTTTGGGTGAACCACTCAGCCGCGTGGAGTGTATTAACGAGCAGACGGATACCGCGCTGTGGTCGTTGTATGATGCCGAAGGAAACCCGATGCCGTTACTGGCCCGGAGCTTCTCCTCGCCCGGTATAGCCCGGCAGTTAGCCTGGAAAATCTCAATGCTGGCGCGCAGCGGCACCGTGCGTATGCCGGTGGTTTACGGCGTCATGACCCACGAGGAACATCCCGGGCCGGATGTTCTGCTGCTTGAGCGCCTTCGTGGCGTTCCTGTCGAAGCACCCACCCGCAACCCGCAGCGCTGGGATGCCCTCAAAGACCAAATTGTTGAAGCGATGCTGGCGTGGCACAGAATAGACAGCTCGGGAAGCGTCGGTTTTGTCGATGGCACCCAGGAAAATAGCTGGCCGAATTGGTATCGCCAGCGGCTTGAAGTGCTGTGGGAGACGCTTAGCCTCTATCACAATACGGGGTTAACGATGCAGGACAAACGGCTGCTGTTTCGCACCCGTGAACGCCTGGATACGCTCTTTGACGGGTTTAGCGATAACTGCGTACTGGTGCACGGCCATTTGACGCTGCGCAGTATGCTGAAAGATTCGCGCAGCGATCAGCTACTGGCGATGGTTGGCCCGGGGCCGATACTGTGGGCGCCAAGAGAATATGACCTGTTCCGCCTGCATGAAAGCGGGCAGGCGGAACAGCTGCTGTGGCACTACCTCCAGCGCGCACCGGTGGCTGAGGCCTTCCTCTGGCGGCGCTGGCTCTACCTGCTGTGGGACGAGGTTGAGCGGCTGGTGAATACCGGTAAATTTAACCGGGATAACTTTGATTTGGCGGCCAAATCACTGCTCCCCTGGCTTTCCTGAATCACCTTTTAACCACTGCCAGATACGCCCTAGCGTCTCGTAACCGACCCGGTCACTGTGCATCAGCCAGACCGGTGAAGGGATGAGGCGCTCCCACGGATTGAGCGGGGAAGTAATGGCGAGCTGATTGGCTGGCGCAGGAAGCGGGTGTAACCCGGCGTGCTCAAAAAAGATCATGGCACGCGGCAGGTGTGATGCGGAGGTGACCAGCAGGAACGGCGTATCACCAATGGCGGCTTTCACCGCGCTGGCTTCTTCTTCTGTGTCCTTCGGGGTATCCAGCACGATGATGTCACTACGCGGAACGCCCAGGCTTTCGGCGACGCGCGCGCCACTCTCTGCGGTACTCACCGGATTGGTTATCGCCCGCGCACCGGTGAAGATCATTTTCGATCCCGGATTAGCCTGCCACAGACGAATTCCCTCGGCCAGACGCGGTAAACTGTTGTTAATCAGATTCGAGCTCGGCGCCCATTCCGGGTTCCAGGTATAGCCGCCGCCCAGCACCACAATGTACTGCACCGACTTTTCGTTGCGCCAGGTGGGGTATTTGTCCTCAATCGGTTTAAGCAAACTGTCGGCGACCGGTTGCAGGCTTAGCAGAAGCAACAGTAGCCAACCGGCGGTAATTGCCGTTTTTCCCGTTTTTTGAAAACGCGTAAACCAAACCAGGACAATTCCCAATCCAATCAGCAAAAGAAGAAGAGGAAGCGGCAGCATCAAACCGCCGATATACTTTTTCAGCATAAAAAGCATTCTGTAGAGTACCTTTTTTAACCATCTGACCGTATGAATGCAGGGATATTACACCAGATAGCTTCATTCTCGCCGTGGGTGTGACAAAATAGACCCTTTGTGGCGGTGAAGTAGGAAAGTCCTGTGCAGGATCGCAATTTCGATGACATGGCAGACAAGTTTTCGCGCAATATTTATGGCACCACGAAAGGCCAGCTGCGCCAGGCTATTCTGTGGCAGGATCTGGATGCGCTATTGGCGACAATGGGCTCCCGGCCGCTGCGTGTCCTGGATGCGGGTGGTGGTGAAGGCCAGACGGCGATAAAAATGGCCCAGCGTGGTCATCATGTGACGTTATGCGATCTTTCCGCGGAAATGATCGCGCGCGCAAGTCAGGCGGCAGCCGAGAAAGGTGTGAGCGACAACATGCATTTCATACATTGCGCCGTCCAGGACGTTGACGAACATTTGGAAAGCCCGGTTGATCTGATATTGTTTCACGCGGTGCTGGAATGGGTGGCTGAGCCCCAGGCTGTCTTAAAGACGCTGTGGACGGTACTTCGTCCGGGCGGCGCATTGTCGTTGATGTTCTACAATGCAAACGGCCTGCTGATGCATAACATGGTGGTCGGCAACTTCGATTACGTGATGCTGGGCATGCCGAAAAAGAAAAGACGTACGCTGTCACCGAACTACCCGCGCGATCCGCAACAGGTCTATCGCTGGCTGGAAGAGAGTGGCTGGCAAATAAACGGGAAAACCGGCGTGCGAGTGTTTCATGACTATTTGCGCGATAAGCAGATGCAAAAGAACTGTTTTGACGCCCTGCTGGAGCTGGAAACACGCTATTGCCGCCAGGAGCCGTATATTAGCATGGGGCGCTATATTCATGTCACCGCGCGCAAGCCGCAGACAGAAACAAGGATAAACGATGAGTGAATTTTCCCAGACAGTCCCCGAACTGGTTGCCTGGGCCAGGAAAAATGATTTTGCCATCTCGCTACCCGTCGACAGGCTCTCATTTTTGCTGGCGGTAGCAACGCTCAACGGTGAGCGACTGGAAGGTGAAATGACGGAAGGCGAGCTGGTGGATGCGTTCCGTCACGTCAGTGATGCGTTTGAGCAAACCAGTGAGACCATCGGCACGCGCGCCAACAACGCGATTAACGACCTGGTGCGCCAACGTCTGCTGAACCGCTTTACCAGCGAAGTCACGGAAGGGAACTCAATCTATCGTCTGACGCCATTAGGGATTGGCATCACCGACTACTATATTCGTCAGCGCGAGTTCTCCACGCTGCGTCTGTCGATGCAGCTCTCCATTGTGGCAGGTGAACTCAAACGAGCGGCTGATTCGGCGGATGAAGGTGGCGATGAATTCCACTGGCACCGCAACGTTTACGCACCGCTCAAATACTCGGTAGCGGAAATTTTTGATAGCATCGATTTGACGCAGCGCATTATGGATGAGCAGCAGCAGTCGGTGAAAGACGATATTGCCCAGTTGCTCAATAAAGACTGGCGCGCAGCGATTTCCAGCTGTGAACTGCTGTTGTCCGAAACCTCCGGCACGCTGCGTGAATTGCAGGATACGCTGGATGCGGCGGGGGATAAACTGCAGGCGAACCTCCTGCGTATTCAGGACGCCACCTTAAGCCATAACGATTTGCACTTTGTTGACCGCCTGGTTTTCGATCTGCAAAGTAAGCTTGACCGCATTGTGAGCTGGGGCCAGCAGGCGATTGACCTGTGGATTGGCTATGACCGCCACGTGCATAAATTTATCCGTACCGCTATCGATATGGATAAAAACCGCGTTTTCGCTCAGCGTCTGCGTCAGTCAGTGCAGAATTACTTCGATGCGCCATGGGCGTTGACCTATGCCAGCGCCGACCGTTTGCTGGATATGCGTGATGAAGAGATGACGCTGCGCGACGAAGAGGTTACCGGGGAACTTCCGCCGGATCTGGAATATGAAGAATTTAACGAAATCCGCGAACAGCTTGCCGCGCTAATTGAAGAACAGTTAGCCATCTATAAAACCAAACAGCTGCCGCTGGACCTCGGTCTGGTGGTGAAAGAGTACCTGGCACAATATCCACGGGCGCGTCATTTCGACGTTGCGCGTGTGGTCGTAGACCAGGCGGTACGTTTGGGCGTAGCAAACGCAGATTTCACCGGACTGCCAGCAATCTGGCAGTCGATTAATGATTACGGAGCCAAGGTACAGGCGCATGTCATCGACAAATATTGAACAAGTGATGCCGGTTAAACTGGCACAGGCCCTGGCCAACCCTCTTTTTCCCGCGCTGGATAGCGCACTGCGTGCTGGCCGCCACATTGGTCTGGATGAGCTGGATAATCACGCCTTTTTAATGGATTTCCAGGAGTACCTGGAAGAGTTTTACGCCCGTTATAACGTGGAGCTGATTCGCGCGCCGGAAGGATTCTTCTACCTGCGCCCGCGTTCCACCACGCTGATTCCGCGCTCGGTGCTTTCTGAGCTGGATATGATGGTCGGCAAAATTCTTTGCTACCTCTATTTAAGCCCGGAGCGTCTGGCCAATGAAGGCATTTTCACCCAGCAAGAGCTGTACGATGAGCTGTTATCTCTGGCTGATGAAACCAAGCTGCTGAAGCTTGTTAACAACCGTTCTACCGGTTCTGACCTTGATCGTCAGAAACTGCAAGAGAAAGTCCGCTCCTCGCTCAACCGTCTGCGCCGTCTGGGAATGGTGTGGTTTATGGGCCATGACAGCAGCAAATTCCGCATCACCGAATCGGTCTTCCGCTTTGGCGCGGATGTGCGCTCGGGTGATGACGCGCGCGAAGCGCAGCTGCGCATGATCCGCGATGGTGAAGCGATGCCTATCGAAAACCATCTGTTGCTCAATGACGAGAACGACGAAAATCAGCCAGATAGCGGGGAGGAAGAATAATGATTGAGCGCGGTAAATTTCGATCGCTTACGCTGATTAACTGGAACGGGTTCTTTGCCCGTACCTTTGACCTGGATGAACTGGTCACGACGCTTTCGGGCGGTAACGGTGCGGGTAAATCGACGACCATGGCGGCTTTCGTCACGGCGCTTATTCCCGACTTAACGCTGCTGCACTTCCGTAACACCACGGAAGCAGGGGCAACCAGCGGTTCACGCGATAAAGGTCTGCACGGTAAGCTGAAGGCGGGGGTGTGTTACTCGGTGCTGGACGTGATGAACTCACGCAATCAGCGCGTAGTCGTCGGTGTACGTCTGCAACAGATCGCCGGGCGCGATCGTAAAGTCGATATCAAACCGTTCGCCATTCAGGGCCTGCCAACGTCATATCAGCCGACTCAGCTCTTGACCGAAACGTTAAACGAACGCCAGGCGCGCGTTTTAACGTTGCAGGAGCTAAAAGATAAGCTCGACACCATTGAAGGCGTGCAGTTCAAGCAGTTCAACTCGATTACTGACTACCACTCTTTGATGTTCGATTTGGGGATCGTAGCGCGTCGTCTGCGTTCCGCCTCCGATCGTAGCAAATACTATCGTCTGATTGAGGCCTCGCTATACGGCGGTATCTCCAGCGCGATTACCCGCTCGCTGCGTGATTACCTGCTGCCGGAAAACAGCGGCGTACGTAAAGCCTTCCAGGACATGGAAGCGGCGCTGCGCGAAAACCGTATGACGCTTGAGGCGATTCGCGTTACCCAGTCCGACCGCGATCTGTTCAAGCATCTGATCTCTGAAGCGACCGACTACGTTGCGGCAGACTATATGCGCCACGCCAATGAGCGTCGGGTGCATCTGGATAAAGTGCTGGAGTATCGACGTGACCTGTTCACTTCACGCTCACAGCTTGCCGCTGAGCAGTTTAAGCACGTGGAAATGGCGCGTGAACTGAACGAGCATAACGGTGCGGAAGGGGATCTGGAGGCCGATCACCAGGCTGCCAGCGATCATCTGAACCTGGTGCAGACAGCGCTGCGTCAGCAAGAAAAAATTGAACGCTACGAAGCGGATTTAGACGAGTTACAAATTCGTCTGGAAGAACAAAATGAAGTCGTGGCGGAAGCCGCTGAACAGCAGGAAGAAAATGAAGCTCGCGCCGAAGCCGCCGAGCTTGAAGTGGATGAACTGAAAAGCCAGCTGGCGGACTACCAGCAGGCGCTGGACGTGCAGCAAACGCGCGCCATACAGTACACCCAGGCGTTGCAAGCCCTGCAACGCGCCAAAGAGCTTTGCCATCTGCCGGATTTAACCCCGGAAAGCGCCGATGAATGGCTGGAAACGTTCCAGGCGAAAGAACAGGAAGCGACCGAAAAACTGCTGACACTTGAGCAGAAAATGAGCGTGTCGCAAACCGCGCACAGCCAGTTTGAACAGGCGTTCAAACTGGTGGAAGCCATCAATGGCCCGCTGGCGCGTAACGAAGCCTGGGACATCGCCCGTGAACTGCTGCGCGACGGCGTCAACCAGCGCCATCTGGCGGAACAGGCGCAACCGCTGCGCAGCCGTTTGAATGAGCTGGAACAGCGTCTGCGTGAACAGCAGGAAGCTGAACGCCTGTTGGCAGATTTCTGTAAGCGTCAGGGCAAACAGTACGATATTGACGACCTGGAAGCGCTGCATCACGAGCTTGAAGCACGAATCGCGGCGCTAAGCGACTGTGTTACCGACGCCCGCGAACAGCGCATGGCGCTGCGTCAGGAACAAGAACAGCTGCAATCGCGTATCTCAGCGCTGATGCACCGCGCACCGGTCTGGCTTGCTGCGCAAAACAGTTTAAGCCAGCTTTGCGAACAGAGCGGCGAGCAGTTTGAGTCAAGCCAGGACGTTACCGAATACCTGCAACAGCTGCTGGAGCGTGAACGCGAAGCTATCGTTGAGCGTGACGAAGTCGGCGCGCGCAAACGTGCCGTTGACGACGAAATTGAACGTTTAAGCCAGCCGGGCGGTTCTGAAGATCAGCGTCTCAACGCGCTGGCGGAACGTTTTGGCGGCGTGCTGCTGTCCGAAATTTATGATGACGTTAGCCTTGAAGATGCGCCGTACTTCTCCGCGCTATATGGCCCGTCGCGTCACGCGATCGTCGTACCGGATCTCTCGCAGATTGCCGAGTATCTGGAAGGTCTGGAAGATTGCCCGGAAGACCTCTATCTGATTGAAGGGGATCCGCAGTCCTTCGATGACAGCGTATTTAGCGTCGATGAACTGGAAAAAGCGGTGGTGGTGAAAATTGCCGACCGTCAGTGGCGTTATTCTCGCTTCCCGTCGGTGCCGCTGTTTGGCCGCGCAGCGCGTGAAAGTCGTATCGAAAGCCTGCACGCCGAGCGTGAAGGTCTCTCCGAACGTTTCGCTACGCTGTCATTTGACGTACAGAAAACCCAGCGCCTGCACCAGGCATTCAGCCGCTTTATTGGTAGCCATCTGTCGGTTGCCTTTGACGACGATCCAGAAGCAGAAATTCGCAAGCTGAACACCCGTCGCACCGAGCTTGAGCGTGCGCTCAGTAGCCATGAGAGCGACAACCAGCAGCAACAGGCGCAGTTTGAACAGGCGAAAGAGGGCGTAGCCCAACTGAACCGTCTGCTGCCACGCCTGAGCCTGCTGGCGGATGAAACGCTGGCCGACCGTGTCGATGAAATTCAGGAACGTCTGGATGAAGCTCAGGAAGCCGCGCGCTTTATCCAGCAGTATGGGAATCAGCTGGCGAAGCTTGAACCTATCGTCTCGGTTCTGCAAAGCGATCCTGAGCAGTTTGAGCAGTTGAAAGAAGATTTCGCCTGGTCGCAACAGGTACAACGAGAAGCGCGTCAGCAGGCCTTTGCCCTGACGGAAGTGGTGCAGCGTCGCGCTCACTTTGGCTACTCTGACTCTGCCGATATGCTTTCAGGCAACAGCGATCTGAACGAGAAGCTGCGTCAGCGTCTGGCACAAGCGGAAGCCGAACGTAGCCGTGCTCGTGACGCCATGCGTACTCATGCAGCCCAGGTCAGCCAATACAGCCAGGTGCTGGCCTCACTGAAAAGCTCTTACGACACCAAAAAAGAGCTGCTCAACGATCTGCATAAAGAGCTCAAAGATATTGGCGTTCGCGCCGATGCGGGTGCTGAAGAACGTGCGCGTACCCGTCGTGACGAACTGCATGCGCAGTTGAGCAATAACCGCGCGCGTCGTAACCAGCTGGAAAAAGCGCAGACCTTCTGCGAAGCGGAGATGGATAACCTGACCCGTAAACTTCGCAAACTTGAACGTGATTATCTGGAAATGCGTGAACAGGTCGTGAGCGCCAAAGCCGGATGGTGTGCGGTCATGCGTCTGGTGAAAGATAACAACGTCGAACGCCGTCTGCACCGTCGTGAACTGGCTTATCTCAGCGCCGACGATCTGCGTTCTATGTCGGATAAAGCGTTAGGGGCATTGCGCCTGGCAGTCGCGGACAACGAGCATCTGCGCGATGTTCTGCGTATGTCGGAAGATCCGAAACGTCCAGAACGTAAAATTCAGTTCTTTGTCGCGGTTTATCAGCATCTGCGCGAACGTATCCGTCAGGATATTATTCGCACCGACGATCCGGTTGAAGCTATCGAGCAGATGGAAATTGAACTGAGCCGTCTGACCGAAGAGCTGACCAGCCGCGAGCAGAAGCTGGCGATAAGTTCCCGCAGCGTCGCGAATATCATTCGCAAAACGATTCAGCGTGAACAGAACCGTATTCGCCAGCTGAACCAGGGCTTGCAGAGCGTCTCCTTCGGCCAGGTGAACAGCGTACGTCTGAACGTCAACGTGCGGGAAACTCACTCTATGCTGCTGACCGTGCTGTCTGAACAGCATGAACAGCATCAGGATCTGTTTAACAGCAATCGCCTGACCTTCTCGGAAGCGCTGGCGAAGCTGTATCAGCGCCTCAATCCGCAGATTGATATGGGCCAGCGTACGCCGCAGACCATTGGTGAAGAACTGCTTGATTACCGCAGCTATCTGGAAATGGAAGTTGAGGTTAACCGCGGTTCTGACGGCTGGCTGCGCGCTGAATCCGGTGCGTTGTCGACCGGTGAAGCTATCGGTACCGGGATGTCGATTCTGGTGATGGTGGTACAAAGCTGGGAAGATGAAGCGCGTCGCCTGCGCGGCAAAGATCTGTCGCCGTGCCGCTTGCTGTTCCTGGATGAAGCTGCCCGTCTGGATGCCCGTTCCATTGCCACGCTGTTCGAGCTGTGCGACCGTCTGGACATGCAGTTAATTATTGCGGCGCCGGAAAATATCAGCCCGGAGAAAGGGACAACCTACAAACTGGTGCGTAAAGTGGTCAATAACCATGAACACGTGCACGTCGTGGGTCTGCGCGGTTTTGCCGCCCAGCTCCCGGAAACTCTGCCCGGAACGGCAGACGCTTCGTAGCACTCATCCCGGTGTAGTAGGGCGCGTCCGGCAGGATAAGTCCTAAAAAGAACTCAAGGCGACAGCAATGTCGCCTTTTTTGTTATCCGCTTTTAGGCCATATCGCGTTATTATCTTTAGACTTCTTTACATTTCGTCGGGCAAAAATATTTTTGTCTTTATATACTGAAGATAAGCCCATGTTACGGGTCTTCGTATATTTAACAGGGGGCAAGGGATGTTGCTGAAAAATGAAAATCGTCGTCGATTGTCGGCCGTGAGTTTGTGCCTGGCAATGGCGTTTGCTCCACTGTGTACCGCGTTTGCGGATGAGCCTGAGCTGGTTCCTTCTGATAGCAGCGCATTGCCTGCCGAAGTCTCGCCAGCCCTCGAGCAACCGGGCACGCAATCTTCTGCAATGGCTAATCTGGAAGGCAGTCAACCCTTACCTGATGGCGCGGCGGCGAAAAGCCGCGCGGAGATCCAGGCCCTCCTGCCTGTGGGGTATAAACCCGTCTACATGAACCCTCTGGTAACGTTGTACGCTGCCAGAGAGATGAAACCGATGTGGGACAACCGCGAGGCGGTTCACGCCTTCCAGCAGCAGCTGGCCGAGGTGGCCATCGCCGGTTTCCAGCCGCAGTTTACGCAGTGGGTTGAACTGCTCACCGACCCGGGCGTCACCGGTATGGCCCGCGATGTGGTGCTGTCGGATGCGCTAATGGGCTATCTCCACTTCATTAGCGGTATTCCGGTACAGGGCAACCGCTGGTTATACAGCAGCAAGCCGTACACGCTGGGCACGCCACCGCTGTCGGTGATTAACCAGTGGCAACTCGCGCTGGATAACGGTGGCCTGACACAATTTATTAGCGCTTTAGCGCCGCAGCACCCGCAGTACGTTGCCATGCATCAAGCGCTGCTGGCGCTGACCGGCGATTCGCGACCGTGGCCTAAGCTGACCGGCAAAACCTCATTACGTCCGGGGCAGTGGAGTAATGATGTGCCAGCGCTGCGCGAAATTTTACAGCGTAACGGTGTGCTGGATAATGGCCCTGCGATTGCGCTGCCGGGCGACAATATCGGTCAGGCTAAAAGCAACGCCAAAAGCGAGGTCTACGATCGCACGCTGGTGGAAGCGGTTAAGCGTTTCCAGACGTCGCAAGGGCTAGGCGGGGATGGGGTTATTGGCCCGTCTACCCGAGACTGGCTCAACGTCTCTTCCGCCGAGCGCGCGGGGGTTCTGGCGCTGAATATTCAGCGTCTGCGACTGCTGCCTGGCAAAGTCTCTACCGGCATCATGGTGAATATTCCGGCCTACTCGCTGGTTTATTATCTCAATGGTAATGAAGCGCTGGCATCGCGAGTGATTGTGGGTCGTCCCGATCGTAAAACGCCGATGATGAGTAGCGCGCTGAATAACGTGGTGGTGAATCCGCCGTGGAACGTGCCACCAACGCTTGCGCGTAACGATATCCTGCCGAAGCTGCGTAATGACCCGGGCTACCTTGAACGCCATAACTACACGTTGATGCGCGGCTGGAACAGTAAAGAGGCCATCGATCCATGGCAGGTTGACTGGTCTACGATCACGGCATCGAATTTACCTTTCCGTTTCCAGCAATCGCCGGGCGCTCATAACTCCTTAGGGCGTTATAAGTTTAATATGCCGAGTTCGGATGCGATTTATCTGCACGATACGCCGAACCATAATCTGTTCCAGAAAGATGCGCGAGCGTTAAGTTCCGGCTGTGTGCGGGTAAATAAAGCCTCGGATTTGGCAAATATGCTGTTACAGGATGCTGGCTGGAATGACGCACGCATTTCTGCGGCGCTGAAAGAAGGCAATACGCGCTATGTGAATATCCGGCAGAATATTCCGGTTAATCTCTATTATTTGACCGCATTCATTGGCGCTGATGGACAGACACAATATCGCACAGATATTTACAATTATGATGCCACTGCGCGATCCGGTGCACAGATTTTGCCAAAAGCGGAACAATTGATCAGATAAATGAAGTAGTTCAGGTAATGTAGTGGTCGAATAAAACGCGAAGATGCCAGCCTCGAACGTCCAGGGCTGGCAGATCTGCGCTGCAGGCCGCCTTGACGCTGGCTTTGATGCCCGGTAAGGTGCTTAACGTGCGCCAGAAGTGCATATATTCCGACCACATTTACTGACTGTAGACCTGATTATCATGGACAAATTTGACGCTAATCGCCGCAAACTGCTGGCGTTAGGTGGTGTTGCGCTGGGCGCAGCGGCCATCTTACCGACACCTGCGTTTGCTACCCTCTCGACCCCACGCCCGCGTATTTTAACGCTGAGCAATCTGCACACCGGTGAGTTGATAAAAGCCGAGTTTTTTGACGGCCGAGGCTATATTCAGGATGAATTAGCAAAACTGAACCATTTTTTCCGTGACTATCGCGCGAATAAAATAAAGAGCATCGATCCTTCTTTGTTTGATCAGCTCTATCGCCTTCAGGGATTATTAGGCACCAATAAACCGGTACAATTGATTTCTGGATATCGCTCGCTTGATACCAATAATGAGCTGCGTGCGCACAGCCGTGGTGTAGCTAAGAAAAGCTACCACACGAAAGGGCAGGCAATGGATTTCCATATTGAAGGTGTTGCTTTAAGCAATATTCGCAAAGCTGCATTAGCAATGGGAGCGGGTGGAGTAGGATATTATCCACGCAGCAACTTTGTGCATATTGATACCGGGCCAGTACGGCACTGGTAATGTCATACTCACCGTTTAACATCATTGATGAGTCTCGGCGGTGACAAGTATATACTCTATGGATTTCGAGCTGTAGAAAGGCGGCAAGAAAGTGAATCCCGATTTTCAATTATTCGGGTGAACCAAGCAGCCAACGAGTATAAACAGGAGCAACATGAATTATCGCATTATTCCGGTTACCGCTTTCGCGCAAAACTGTTCGTTGATCTGGTGTGAGCAAACTAAACTGGCGGCGCTGGTCGACCCGGGCGGTGATGCCGAAACCATCAAACAGCAGGTAGCAGATGCTGGCGTGACGTTACAGCAAATTTTGCTGACCCATGGTCATCTTGATCATGTGGGAGCGTCGGCAGAACTGGCGCAGCACTATGGTGTGCCTATTATTGGGCCGGATAAAGAAGATGAATTCTGGTTGCAGGGATTGCCTGCACAAAGCCGGATGTTTGGTCTGGATGAGTGCGAGCCGCTGGTGCCGGATCGTTGGCTGAGCGAAGGCGACACGGTGAGCGTCGGTAACGTTAAGCTACAGGTGCTTCACTGTCCTGGGCATACGCCGGGGCACGTGGTGTTCTTTGACGAGGCGGCGCGTTTACTGATTTCTGGTGACGTGTTGTTTAAAGGCGGCGTAGGGCGCAGTGATTTCCCGCGCGGCGACCATGCGCAGCTGATTGATGCTATCAAACATAAACTATTGCCGCTGGGTGATGATGTGAAATTTCTCCCGGGACACGGGCCGATGTCGACGCTCGGTTTCGAGCGTTTGAATAACCCGTTTTTGCAGGATGAATTACCCGTCTGGTAAAAATACAAAAGGCCGCGAAAGCGGCCTTTTTACTTTTATGCTCAAGTCACCCGGCAAGCGCAGCGCTACCAGAGCACTCCCGGAGTCGGTGCTATCGCACCTCGTCCGGGCTACCGAAATGTAGGCCTGAAAGCTGAGCGCCATCAGACATTACGGTGTTACAGCACAGCGACGATAGCTTCGCACAGCGGCGCCATGTTGTCCGGCGTCATGCCAGCAACGTTAATACGCCCGGATGCGACCGCATACACGCCAAACTCTTCACGCAGACGCAGCACCTGCTCTTTAGTCAGACCGCTGAACGAGAACATTCCGTTCTGTTTGGTGATGAAGCTAAAGTCACGGCCCGCACCTTTCTCCTGCAACGTATTCACAAACAGCAGACGCATACGCTGAATGCGCTGGCGCATATCGGTCAGCTCTTGCTCCCAGATTGCGCGCAGAGCGTCGTTGCTAAGAATAGTCGCCACAACCGAAGCACCGTGTGCCGGTGGGTTCGAGTAGTTGGCGCGGATAACGGCTTTCATCTGGCTGAAAGCACGATCGGCATTTTCGGCATCGGCAGCGACCAGGGTGCAGGCACCGACGCGTTCATTATAAAGGCCAAAGTTCTTCGAGTAGGAGCTGGCGACAATCAGCTCTTTGTGCACGGCGGCAAACGCGCGCAGGCCTTCAGCGTCTTCTTCCAGCCCACGGGCAAATCCCTGGTAGGCGAAGTCAAACAGCGGCAGCCAACCTTTCTCAATCGACAGGGCAGCCAGCTGTTGCCACTGCTCAAGCGTTGGATCAATACCGGTTGGGTTATGACAGCAACCGTGGAACAGAACCACGTCGCCCGCTACGGCTTCATTCAGACTTGCCAGCAGAGCGTCGAAATCGAGCGCGTGTTTCTCAGCGCTGTAATAGTTGTACTCACGCACTTCAAGACCGGCTGCGCCAAACACGCTTTTATGGTTAGGCCAGCTTGGATTGCTCACCCAGATACGTTTTACGTCGGTGTTTTTAGCGAGAAAATCCGCCGCGACGCGCAGTGCGCCAGTGCCACCAGGGGTTTGTGCGGTACGCGCGCGTTTATCGTTGACGATAGCGCTGCCTTTACCAAACAGCAGTTCCTGCGTGCAGCGACCAAATTCAGGAATACCATCAATACCGAGGTAGTTTTTGGTGGTTTCATTTTCCAGTAGATACTGTTCAGCTTTCTTTACACTGGTCAGAACCGGCGTCTTACCGGTTTCATCTTTATACACACCAATCCCGAGATTGATTTTGCTCGGGCGTTCGTCGGCGCGAAACAGATCGGCCAGGCCAAGAATAGGGTCGGCAGGGGCGGCGGTAATGTTCTCAAACATGACGAGGTTCCATTTTTAAGTTCGGGGGAGATCCGCTATCAGGTTAACGGTAGATTTACAAAATGCCAACCATTAGAGATGAAAAGCGCGATGGTTTTCAAAAGTTACGATCTTCATCTTAGGAACGTAAAAAAGCAGGACCGAAGTCCTGCTTTTTAGGCATATAGCAGCGAGGGTCTGCTGATTAGAACTGGTAAGTTGCCATCAGAGCCATCATGTCATCGTTGCCGTTGATGCCGCCCACTTCACGGGTGTAGGTGTCATCTTTGTCCAGCAGGTTGATGTAGTAGTCAGCTGCGATGTTGAAGTTTTTGTTGAAGTAGTAAGTTGCGCCAACCTGGATGAATTTCGCCAGGTCCGCATCGCCGCCTGCGAAGGCACCAGATGCTGGCAGATCCTTACCTTTGGTCTGCACGTAAGAGATAGCTGGGCGCAGGCCGAAGTCGAACTGATACTGAGCAACCAATTCTAAGTTCTGAGTTTTCTTAGCGAAACCAGCGTCACCGTCGCTACCGGTACGGGTGGTGTTACGGGTTTCAGCATAGGTGGCTGCCAGGTAGATGTTGTTTGCGTCGTACTTACCGCCAACACCCCAGACTTCCGCTTTGTTACCCTGGTTGTCCGCTTTCTGATTCACGGTACGGTTAGAGTTGCTGTAGGTGGCAATCACACCGAAGCCTTCAGCAAAGTCGTAACCCAGAGAGTAACCAACGCCATCACCGTTAGAGGTATAAACGTTATCACCGTTACCACGATCGTTCTTCGCCTGGTACTGGACGCCCATGTTCAGGCCGTCAACCAGACCGAAGAAGTCGCTGTTACGGTAAGTTAACAGACCGGTGCTACGGCTGGTCATGAAGTTATCAACGTAGTTACCGCCCCAGGTCATGCCTGAGAAGGATGGCGCCATATCGGTGTAAGACGCGACGTCGTAAGCAATACCGTAGTTACGACCGTAGCTGATGCTACCTGCATCACCGGCTTTCAGACCCGCAAAGGCCAGACGGTTTTTGTTAGTCGCAGCGGTGCCTTCCGGGCCGTTTGCCATGAAGCGATATTCCCACTGACCAAAACCAACCAGCTGGTCATTGATCTGAGTCTCACCTTTGAAACCGAGCTGTGCATAGGTGCTGTCGGAGTTCTTGGTGTCGCCACTGGTGACGAAATCACGCTCGGCATTGACTTTACCGTACAGGTCCAGCTTGTTGCCATCTTTGTTGTAGATCTCGGCCGCGTTCGCTGCACCCGCTACCAGCAGAGCAGGGATAACCACTGCCAGGATATTACGCTTCATCATTATTTATTACCCTCATTAGGTTTTTTTTATAGACACTCTCGACTTTCGACAATTACTTCCGTCAATAAATATTTACGGAACTATTGATGAGAGTTTGGTGTCTTTATGTGTCTGAGAGGCATCTTTCCATTCAAAACATTCTTTCGCTAGCCTGAAAATGCTACAAACCTCAAGAATTAGTAAGCAAAAGAAATAATGTGTAAGAATTTATTAATTTTAAGGAACTTTGTGAACTAACTCAAAATTCTGATGTGTACGCGGAATATTTGAGCGGCTCTTTATCTATCAATATGAATTTCTTATCTTTTATTCGCATAATGCTTTTTCTTATCGCACTGGGCGGAGGAGTTAAGTTTTACATATGACATTTTTTAGCCGTCTGGATTGCCGTTCAATCGGTTGAAAAATATGCTAAGGCGTAAGTGAATTCTGAGATGCAACCTACGAAAGGTTGTTTTTTGTACAGAAATGTGGCGATGAAATAGTCTGTAACACAGCAGGGAAGGTAAGGGGTTGATGCTTAAGTTTGTTAAACTTAATAAAGATTTCTTTACATAGTGGATTAAAAAAAGGCCAGCACGATGGCTGGCCTAGACAACATAACTAAATCAGAACGCTGCGTTACGCGGCGTTCTTGGGAACGCAATTACGTCACGTACGTTTTGTACGCCAGTGACATATGCGATCAGACGTTCGAAGCCCAAACCGAAACCAGAGTGTGGCACGGTGCCGTAGCGGCGCAGGTCGCGATACCACCAGTAGTCTTCTTTGTTGAGACCCATTTCAGCCATACGCGCATCCAGTACGTCCAGACGCTCTTCACGCTGAGAACCACCGATGATTTCGCCAATGCCCGGTGCCAGAACGTCCATTGCGGCAACGGTTTTACCGTCATCGTTCAGACGCATATAGAAAGCTTTGATCTCTTTCGGGTAGTTTTTGACGACGACCGGCGCTTTGAAGTGTTCTTCTGCCAGGTAGCGTTCGTGTTCGGAAGAGAGGTCAACGCCCCAATACACTGGGTTTTCGAAGGTCTTGCCGCAGTTTTCCAGAATGGTCACCGCGTCGGTGTAGTCAACCTGGGCAAAATCAGCGGTAACGAAACGTTCCAGACGGTCAATCGCGTCTTTATCGACACGTTCTGCGAAGAATTTCATGTCGTCAGCGCGTTCGGTCAGAACGGCTTTAAAGACATACTTCAGCATGGCTTCCGCCAGTTTGGCGTTATCTTCCAGATCGGCAAATGCGACTTCCGGCTCCAGCATCCAGAACTCAGCCAGGTGACGGCTGGTGTTGGAGTTTTCAGCGCGGAAGGTTGGGCCGAAGGTATAGATTTTGGACAGTGCGCAGGCATAGGTCTCGCCGTTCAACTGGCCGGATACGGTCAGGAAGGCTTCTTTACCGAAGAAGTCTTTGTCGTAATCCACTTTGCCCTGATCGTTACGCGGCAGGTTTTCCATGTCCAGCGTGGAAACGCGGAACATTTCACCCGCACCTTCAGTATCTGAAGCCGTAATCAGAGGGGTAGAAACCCAGAAGAAGCCCTGTTCGTCGAAGAAACGATGCAGCGCCTGTGCCAGCGTATGACGCACGCGGGCAACCGCACCAATCAGGTTGGTACGCGGACGCATGTGGGCAACTTCACGCAGATACTCAATACTGTGGCGTTTTGCCGCCATCGGATAGGTATCTGGATCTTCGACCCAGCCGGTCACTTCAACGTGGGTGGCCTGAATTTCAAAACTCTGACCTTCACCTTTAGAGGCGACAATCTTACCGGTGACAATAACGGAACAGCCAGTGGTCAGACGCAGCACTTCCTGATTGTAATTGGGCAGAGAATTATTAATAACGGCCTGTACAGGATCAAAGCAGGAACCGTCATAGACGGCCAGGAAGGAAAAGCCAGCTTTTGAATCTCGGCGGGTACGTACCCAGCCGCGCACGGTGACTTCGCTGTCAACGGCTACGCGGCCCTGGAGTACGTCGGCTACAGGCACAACGCTCATAATAGTCTCTCTATTCGTAGTCCAATAAAAAAATCGTTTACCCCAACACTACGGGGGGATATCTATGTTACCTGTCATCTTCCATCAGACAAGCAGAATTCGCACAGGGAAGGGATGTTTTCGGAAATAAATAAAGAAGAAGGGAGCCTGACGGCTCCCTTTGGTGATTAACTGGCCTTTTTGATCTGCGGGAGATCGAAGGCTTTGCGTAAAGCGCGTACAAACGCTTTATCGTGACAGATGGTTTTACCCGGACTGTCGGAGAGTTTCGCCACCGGTTTGCCATTACACTCCACCAGTTTAATGACAATATTCAGCGGTTTTACCTGCGGAATATCGCAGGTCAGGCGCGTACCAATACCGAAACTGAGATTCACCCGTGAGGAAAAGTGACGATACAGTTCGACGGCTTTAGTCAGGTCGAGATTATCGGAGAACACCAGCACCTTGGTCAGCGGGTCGATTCCCAGTTTCTGATAATGGCTAATGGCTTTCTCGCCCCACTCAACCGGGTCGCCCGAGTCATGGCGTAAACCTTGATAGCGGTTAGCAAACTCTGGGCCGAAGTCACGCAGGAAAGCATCCATGGTGATACAGTCGGTGAGCGCAATACCGAGCTTGTCAGGATATTCCATAAGCCAGGCCGCAAGCGCCGCACGCTGGCTGGTGGCAAGGTCAGGGCTGATTTGCTGATGCGCCTGGAACCACTCGTGCGCCTGAGTACCCATTGGCGTCAACGTCAGTCGGCGCGCCAGGTCATAGTTACTGGTGCCGGTAAACCAGGATTCCTGCTGCAGACGGCTGACGATGGCCTCCTGAACCTCGCGAGAAAAGCGGCGGCGCGTGCCAAAGTCCATCAGCCTGAAAGCCGACATATCGAGGTCAGCGGTCATCTGATTGAAGTCGACAAGCTTATGCTCCAGCATTTCAAGCGCCTCAGGCACACCGCATTCCGGTGAGCGATAGCGATGAACCAGCTCGCTTATCACCGCCAGCAACGGAACTTCCCACATGATCACTTCACGCCACGGGCCTTCAAGACGGATATTGAGTTTGCCGTTGTCGTTAGTGACGGTAACCTGCTGCGGGTCATAGCGGAAGTCGCGCAGCCAATCGAGATAGTCTTGCTTGAAGAACGGTAAACCGGATAGCCACTGGTATTCATCATCGCGCAAGGTGAGTGAACGCATAGCGTCGACTTGTTCGCGGATGGCGTCAGCATAAATGCCTAGCAGATCGTCACCACGGCAGCGAAATTCGGCCGCCACATTAACATCATAGTAGTGGTGGAAAACGGCCTGCTGCATATGCAGCTTGTAGGCGTCTGTATCCAGCAATGAATGCAGAACAGGGGAAGCGAATTGTGTCATGGTGCGCAATAGCATCCTCTCACAGGAGCGTTTAGTACATTAAACAACAGAGGGAGAATCGCTGGAGTATACCCTGTTTAACAATTTATTGAACCCCGATCACAACATTTGGCACGAAGAGCCACTTGTGCTTTTGTGCGTCATGTTGCGTAAATGTATCATTTTTACCTATTTGACTGGAAAAGATGAAGATTCTGCATAGCGTGAATAACACAACAGGAATAGACTGGAGCTGACATTTACATAAGATGCTAAAGGTTTTTTATGACACAACAGCCCCAAGCCAAGTACCGCCACGACTACCGTGCGCCGGACTACCTGATTAGTGATATTGACCTGGCCTTTGACCTGGATGCCGCAAAAACCGTCGTGACAGCGGAAAGCCAGGTTTCCCGCCACGCAGCGTCTGATGTGCCGCTCCGTCTGAATGGTGAAGATTTAACGCTTATCTCCCTTCATGTTAACGGACAACCGTGGACCGACTATAAAGAAGAAGATAGCCACCTGGTCATTTCTGGCCTGCCGGAGCGTTTTACGCTCAAGATTGTGAACGAAATTAGCCCTGCGTCGAATACGGCGTTAGAAGGGCTGTATCAATCTGGTGAAGCGCTGTGTACCCAGTGCGAAGCGGAAGGTTTCCGTCACATCACCTGGTATCTCGACCGCCCGGATGTGCTGGCGCGCTTTACCACCAAAATCACCGCAGATAAAAGCAAATATCCTTTCCTGCTTTCCAATGGTAACCGTATTGCCGAAGGTGAGCTGGATAATGGCCGTCACTGGGTGCAGTGGCAGGATCCATTCCCAAAACCGTGCTATCTGTTTGCGCTGGTGGCCGGCGATTTCGACGTGCTGCGCGATACCTTCAAAACCCGCTCCGGGCGTGAAGTGGCGCTGGAACTGTTTGTCGACCGCGGTAACCTGGATCGCGCGCCGTGGGCGATGACCTCGCTGAAAAATTCCATGAAGTGGGATGAAGAGCGTTTTGGCCTCGAATACGACCTCGACATCTATATGATTGTCGCCGTTGACTTCTTTAATATGGGCGCGATGGAGAACAAAGGGCTTAACGTCTTTAACTCCAAATACGTGCTGGCGCGTACTGATACCGCCACCGACAAAGACTATCTCGATATTGAACGCGTGATCGGTCACGAATATTTCCATAACTGGACCGGTAACCGCGTGACCTGCCGCGACTGGTTCCAGCTGAGCTTAAAAGAGGGCCTGACGGTGTTCCGCGATCAGGAGTTCAGCTCTGATTTAGGTTCACGCGCTGTCAATCGTATCAGCAATGTACGTACCATGCGTGGCCTGCAATTTGCTGAAGACGCAAGCCCGATGGCGCATCCGATTCGTCCAGATAAAGTTATCGAGATGAATAACTTCTATACCCTGACGGTTTACGAGAAGGGTGCGGAAGTGATCCGTATGCTGCACACGTTGCTGGGCGAAGCTAATTTCCAGAAAGGAATGCAGCTTTATTTCGAACGTCATGACGGCAGCGCCGCCACCTGCGACGATTTCGTCCAGGCGATGGAAGACGCGTCGAACGTGGATCTGTCCCATTTCCGCCGCTGGTACAGCCAGGCCGGTACGCCGATTGTGAGCGTACAGGACGACTACAACCCGGAAACCGAGCAGTACACCTTAACTATTCGTCAGCGTACGCCAGCAACGGCGGAGCAGGACGAGAAATACCCGCTGCACATTCCTTTTGATATCGAGCTGTACGATAACGAAGGCAAGGTGATCCCGCTGCAAAAAGACGGCCATCCGGTGCACCATGTGCTCAATGTCACCCAGGCCGAACAGACGTTTGTCTTTGATAACGTCTACTTCCAGCCCGTGCCTTCGTTGCTGCGTGAATTCTCAGCGCCGGTGAAACTGGAATATAAATGGAGCGATCAACAACTGACGTTCCTGATGCGTCATGCGCGCAACGATTTCTCACGCTGGGATGCCGCGCAGAGTCTGCTGGCAACCTACATCAAGCTCAACGTGGCTCGTCACCAGCAGGGGCAACCGCTGTCTCTGCCGATTCACGTGGCGGATGCTTTCCGGGCTATTTTGTTAGATGAGAAGATCGACCCGGCGCTGGCGGCAGAGATCCTGACGCTGCCATCGGCAAGCGAAGTGGCTGAACTGTTCGAGATTATCGATCCTATCGCGATTGCGGCGGTACGCGAAGCGCTGACCCGCACGCTGGCGACCGAGCTTGCCGATGAATGTTTAGCGATTTACAACGCCAACAAACTCGACAGCTACCGTGTTGAGCATGATGACATCGCGAAACGCTCGCTGCGTAATACCTGCCTGCGTTATCTGGCGTTTGGCGACCGTGAGCTGGCCGATAAACTGGTTAGCAAACAGTATCATGAAGCGGATAACATGACCGATGTGCTGGCGGCGCTGTCTGCGGCCGTGGCCGCAGAATTGCCATGCCGTGACGCGCTGATGCAAGAGTATGATGACAAGTGGCATCACGATGGTCTGGTCATGGATAAATGGTTCATCCTGCAAGCCACAAGTCCGGCGGACGATGTTCTGGAAAAAGTGCGTAAGCTGCTGACCCACCGTTCATTCAGCATGAACAACCCGAACCGTATCCGTTCTCTGATTGGTGCGTTTGCCGGCAGTAATCCAGCGGCGTTCCATGCCCAAGATGGTAGCGGCTACCAGTTCCTGGTGGAAATGCTCACCGAGCTTAACAGCCGTAACCCACAGGTTGCATCACGTCTGATTGAGCCGCTGATCCGCTTAAAACGCTATGACGCAAAACGTCAGGCGCTGATGCGTGCGGCGCTTGAGCAATTGAAAGGTCTGGAAAATCTGTCCGGCGATCTGTACGAGAAGATTGCGAAGGCGTTAGCCTAAGCACTGGTAGCCCGGCCGAGGCGTTAGCGCCGACGCCGGGAGGCTCGGAGCCTGTTCCCGGCGTCACTTCGTTCGGCCGGGCTACATTATCAACAAAAACGCCGCTGAGGTTCCCTCGCGGCGTTTTCTTTATCAAACATGTTCGGCCCGTCTTGCCGTACCTAATGCGGGAACCTGAATATCCCGCCGGTGTAATGCTTGCCAGAAAGTCTCCAGCGCGCTATCCAGACGATGATGCAAATTCGTGCTGAACTGCGGTTTATGCTGGTAATCGGTCACCTGACTGTCGTCAGCAAATACGCCTTGCAGGATCTCCTGCGCCTTCAGCGCATTCAGCACCGGTTTCAGGGCGTAGTCCACCGCCAGCATATGTGCGACCGTGCCGCCGGTGGCGAGCGGCAATACCACTTTACCTTCCAGCGCGCGCTCAGGTAACAGATCGAGCAGCGCCTTCAGCGCCCCGGCGAAAGAGGCTTTATAAACCGGCGTAGCAATAATCAGCCCATCCGCATGCGCCAGTTGTTCGGTCAGAGCTTGCAGGGCCGGGCTATCGAAACGGGCATAGAACAAATCCTCCGGGGAGAAATTTTGCAAATGCCAGTGGAAGACTTCGACATCTGCCGTCGATAATTTCTCCCGCGCGTACTCGAGTAAGGCGCTGGAGCGGGAAGGGAAGCGGGGACTACCGGCTAAAGTAATGACGCGCATGAACTCTCCTTATAACTAAAAACAAACATTAATCTAAATTTCATAACATTTGCATGAGTGTCGCAGAGCGCATAAGGAGGGCGAAATACTTTTTCCAGCGTTGGTTTACCAAAAAAGGCATAAAGGATTGCTGTGCGGGGGAGAAGCAAAGAAAACGTTTGCGCTTTTTTTGCCATAGGTCAATTCCCTTTCTGCGCGTTATCGCACATAATACGCCCCCGGTTTGCACACCGGGAATCCAGGAGAGTTCATGTACTATCCCTTCGTTCGTAAAGCACTTTTTCAGCTCGATCCAGAGCGCGCTCATGAATTAACATTTCAACAGTTACGCCGTATCACCGGCACCCCACTCGAAGCGCTGGTGCGCCAGAAAGTGCCGCAAAAACCGGTGACCTGTATGGGTCTGACGTTTAAAAATCCACTGGGGCTGGCCGCGGGCCTGGATAAAGATGGCGAATGCATCGACGCCTTAGGGGCGATGGGATTCGGCTCCATTGAGATAGGTACCGTCACCCCGCGTCCGCAACCAGGAAACGACAAACCGCGTCTGTTCCGCCTGGTTGATGCTGAAGGGTTGATCAACCGTATGGGCTTTAACAATCACGGCGTTGATAACCTGGTCGAGAACGTTAAAAAAGCGCATTTTGACGGTATCCTGGGGATTAATATCGGTAAGAATAAAGACACTCCGGTAGAGCAGGGTAAAGATGACTATCTGATTTGTATGGAAAAAATCTATGCCTACGCCGGTTATATTGCGATAAATATTTCCTCGCCAAATACCCCAGGGCTGCGTAGCTTGCAATATGGCGAAGCGCTCGATGATCTACTTTCCGGTATTAAAAATAAGCAATCTGAGCTTCAGGAAAAACATCACAAATATGTTCCTGTGGCGGTGAAGATCGCGCCGGATCTTTCTCATGAAGAGTTGATCCAGGTTGCCGACAGTTTAGTTCGTCACAATATTGATGGTGTAATTGCGACCAATACGACATTAGATCGTTCTTTGGTTCAAGGGATGAAATATTGCGATGAAATGGGTGGCTTAAGCGGTCGTCCATTACAATTAAAAAGTACCGAAATTATTCGTATGCTGTCAGCAGAATTAAAAGGTCAGCTGCCGATCATCGGCGTTGGCGGTATTGATTCAGTGACTGCGGCGCGCGAGAAAATGGCGGCAGGAGCTTCACTGGTACAAATTTATTCCGGTTTTATTTTTAAAGGCCCACCGTTGATTAAAGAAATCATTACCCATATCTAGTCTTTTTCCTGGTAATGTGATCCAGGGCTTTATTTCCGGCCCTGGTTGCTTTATATTTCCCTACTGTTGCTTATTTAAACATATTAGTCTTTTATTATTCAGGGCAACGTAACACAGCGGAAGAAACGGGCACAGCATTGGATGCGAAAATGATGGGGGAGAGCAATGCGAATTAAACCTGATGATAACTGGCGTTGGTATTATGATGAAGAGCACGATCGAATGATGCTCGATTTAGCCAATGGTATGTTATTTCGCTCGCGTTTTGCCCGCCGCATGTTAACGCCCGATGCATTTGATCCTACCGGTTTTTGCGTTGATGATGCCGCACTCTATTTTTCTTTTGAAGAAAAGTGCCGCGATCTACCGTTGTCCAAAGAACATCGCGCTGAGCTCATTTTAAATGCGCTGGTGGCAATCCGTTTCCTGAAGCCGCAAATGCCGAAAAGCTGGCATTTTCGTACCCATCACGATGCCTGGTCACCGACGACCGGCGACGCCGCTTGCGTGTGGCTAAGCGATGACAATAGCCAGGTGAATCTTTTAGTGGTTGAACCCGGCGAGAACGCCGCATTGTGTCTGTTAGCGCAGCCAGGTCTGGTACTTGCGGGGCGCACAATGCAGTTAGGCGATCCGATTAAAGTGATGAACGACAGGCTGCAACCGCAATTCGGAAACGTCGGTTACAACCTGGAACAAGCGGTTTAACGCTTTAGCTTCAGCGCGGTTTTAGGTACGCAACTGCAACTCAGTATCGTTCCGTCCTGGCCAATGGCGCTCTTCTTCAGCGGAGTCACTTCGCCTTCAAGTAACGTCACACGACAGCTTCCACAAAGTCCGGCACGGCAGGAATATGGAACGCGAATTCCCTGTTGTTCAAGCTGTTCGAGCACAATCTGCTGATTATTACCGCTAAATGCGCTTCCTTCCCACTCGATCTCCACCTCTGCATCCTGCTCGGCCTGCGGCGCAAGCGTGTCATCGGTTTTCCCGGCCGCGTAGGTTTTGGCCGTGCCGGTTGCGAGAATTTCCACCTTATCGCCCACGCGCACCACGCCGCTGTTACGGGCTATCAGGTTTTGTCCAAAATCGACATCGCCGTTAGCCGGGTCGGTGCGGAATGACTGCAAAGTGCTAAGCGGTTCACCCGCCGGATGTTTTTGGCCTTTCTCCGGGCTTATGGTGGTAAAGATACAGCGGCTGCATGGCTTCACAACGTCAAAGATGACATCACCGATGCGAATCGTTTTCCAACTATCCTCGGCCCATGCTTCTACGCCAGTGACCACCAGATTGGGGCGAAACTGTTCCATACTTACGCTGGCACGGCAGCGCTGCTGGACGTCCCGCAGCGAGGCTTCATTGGTAAGGAGGAAGGGGAAGCCGTCAGCAAACGAAAGCGGAACGGCGTCATGGCGTTTAACCCGGCGAGTCAAATCGGCGCCGAGCCAGCGCAGTTGTACATCGCGTTTGAAGAATGGCGACAGCCACTGATTGATGGCATCCGGGGCAATACGCGAGGTAAAATGGTTGCCCCAAACTTCGGTAGGCGACGCCTGAGTCGTGAAATCGGTGAAGCGTACCAGCGCGCTACTGCCATCCGGCGCGGTCAGATGTAGCCCATCATGCAGGACGGCAGGCGTAAAACGCACCATCGCCGGAAACTGCCGGGCGGTAATGAAGGTGCCATCGGGTTCGGTAATCATAAAAATGCGGTCGAACGCCAACCCGCTGATATCAGCAAAGGCGTGTGTCAGGCCGATGCCCCGCATAGATTTCACCGGATGAATAAAAAGCCGCGATAATGTAGCCACAACGCTGTCCCTGAGTCGAAATAAGCCTTTAACTTTATGACATGGGGCGCAGATTGGCTATAATGCGCAACAATTTTCTGCGAGTAAAAGTGACGATATGAATTCTCTGTTTGCCAGTACGGCCCGTGGGCTGGAAGAGCTGTTAAAAACTGAACTGGAAGGTCTGGGCGCGCAAGCGTGCCAGGTAACCCAGGGTGGCGTCCATTTCCAGGGCGATACACAGCTTCTGTACAAAAGCCTGATGTGGAGTCGTCTGGCTTCACGCATCATGATGCCGCTGGGGGAATGTAGCGTCTGGAGCGATCTCGATCTTTATCTTGGCGTGCAGGCTATCGACTGGACGTCAATCTTCACCCCTGATGCCACCTTCGCGGTCAGCTTCGGCGGCCTGAATGACAGTATTCGTAACAGCCAGTACGGTGCGTTGAAGGTCAAAGACGCCATAGTGGATGCCTTTACCCGCAAAAATCTGCCGCGTCCTAACGTCGATCGCGAAAACCCGGATCTGCGTATTAACGTGCGTCTGAATAAAGAAACCGCCTATATCTCCCTCGACCTGAGCGGCGATGGCCTGCACCTGCGTGGTTATCGCGACCGCACCGGTATGGCGCCTATCAAAGAGAACCTGGCGGCGGCTATCGTCATGCGTTCAGGCTGGGTACCCGGTACGCCGATGCTCGACCCGATGTGTGGTTCCGGTACGCTGCTGATTGAAGCGGCGATGTGGGCCACCGATCGCGCGCCAGGCTTACACCGCAGCCACTGGGGCTTTAGCGGCTGGGCACAGCACGACGAAGCGGTCTGGCAGTCGGTTAAAGCCGATGCGCAAACGCGCGCCCGCGCGGGTCTTGCGGCCTATGAGTCGCGTTTCTTTGGTTCTGACGTTGACGGACGCGTGGTGGAGCTTGCGCGCAGCAACGCCCGTCGCGCGGGGATTGGCGAACTGATTACCTTTGAGGTCAAAGACGTTGCTCAATTGAGTAATCCGCTGCCAAAAGGCCCTTACGGCACGGTCATCAGCAACCCGCCATACGGTGAGCGTCTGGAAAGTGAACCCGCGCTGATTGCCCTGCACAGCTTGCTGGGCCGCAGTATGAAAAATCTGTTTGGCGGCTGGAACTTGTCTTTGTTCAGCGCTTCTCCTGAACTGTTAAGCTGCCTGCAACTGCGCGCTGAACGTCAGTTTAAGGCTAAAAACGGCCCGCTGGACTGCGTTCAGAAAAACTATCACCTGACCGAAAGTACCGGTGAAGCTCCGGCATCGCTTGCCGAAGATTACGCTAACCGTCTGCGCAAAAATTTCAAAAAATTCCAGAAGTGGGCAAAGCAGGAAGGGATCGAATGTTACCGCCTGTATGATGCCGACTTGCCGGAATATAACGTTGCCGTCGACCGCTACGCCGATTGGGTGGTCGTGCAGGAATATGCGCCACCGAAAACCGTCGACGCCAATAAAGCGCGTCAGCGTCTGTTTGATATTATCGCCGCCACTATTTCGGTTCTGGGAATTGCGCCTAATAAGCTAGTGCTCAAAACCCGCGAACGTCAGAAGGGAAAAAATCAGTATCAGAAGATGAACGAGAAGGGCGATTTCATGGAGGTGAGCGAGTATAACGCGCGCCTGTGGGTCAACCTGACCGACTATCTTGATACCGGCCTGTTCCTCGATCACCGTATCGCACGTCGCATGTTGGGCCAGATGAGCAAAGGAAAAGATTTCCTTAACCTCTTCGCCTACACCGGCAGCGCCAGCGTGCACGCCGGTCTGGGCGGTGCGCGTTCTACCACTACCGTGGATATGTCGCGTACCTACCTCGAGTGGGCGGAACGTAACCTGCGCCTGAATGGTTTGACCGGTCGTCCGCATCGCCTGATGCAGGCGGATGTGCTGGCATGGCTGCGCGATACCGACGAACAGTTCGATGTGATCTTTATCGATCCGCCAACCTTCTCAAACTCTAAACGTATGGAAGACGCGTTCGATGTGCAGCGCGATCATCTGCGTTTAATGACCGATCTGAAACGTCTGCTTCGTAAAGGCGGCACCATTATGTTCTCCAACAATAAACGCGGTTTCCGTATGGACCACGACGGTCTGGCTGAACTGGGACTGAAAGCACAAGATATTACCCAAAAAACACAGTCGCCGGATTTTGCCCGTAACCGTCAGATCCACAACTGCTGGCTTGTCACCGCGGCCTGAAAGGAATAAAGAATGTCATTAATTAGTATGCACGGCGCCTGGCTATCGTTCAGCGATGCGCCGCTTCTCAATAATGCCGAACTGCATATTGAAGATAACGAGCGCGTTTGTCTGGTGGGCCGTAACGGCGCCGGCAAATCCACGCTGATGAAAATCCTTAACCGCGAGCTGGGGCTGGACGACGGGCGCATTATCTACGAGCAGGATCTGGTCGTGGCGCGTCTGCAACAGGATCCTCCGCGTAACGTTGAGGGCAGCGTTTACGATTTCGTCGCCGAAGGGATCGCGGAACAAGCGGTTTACCTCAAGCGTTACCACGATATCTCGCATCTGGTGATAACCGATCCGAGCGATAAAAATCTCCAGGAACTGGCGAAAGTCCAGGAACAGCTGGATAACCACGGTTTGTGGCAGCTCGAAAGCCGGATTAACGAAGTCCTGGATCAGCTCGGCCTGACCGCAGATACCGAATTGGCTTCGCTTTCCGGCGGCTGGCTGCGTAAAGCCGCGCTAGGACGTGCGCTGGTCAGTGCACCGCGCGTGCTGCTGTTAGACGAACCGACGAACCACCTGGATATTGAAACCATTGACTGGCTTGAAGGCTTCCTGAAGTCCTTCAAGGGGACGATTATTTTCATCTCCCACGACCGTTCATTTATTCGCAATATGGCGACCCGCATTGTCGATCTCGATCGCGGCAATCTGGTGACCTATCCGGGCAACTACGACCAGTATCTGCTGGAGAAAGAAGAAGCGCTGCGCGTTGAAGAACTGCAAAACGCTGAATTCGATCGCAAACTGGCGCAGGAAGAAGTGTGGATCCGTCAGGGTATCAAAGCGCGTCGTACCCGTAACGAAGGCCGCGTTCGCGCGCTAAAAGCAATGCGTAACGAACGTAGCGCGCGCCGTGAAGTGATGGGTAGCGCGAAGATGCAGGTCGAAGAAGCTTCTCGCTCCGGCAAAATCGTCTTTGAAATGGAAGATGTGAATTACCAGGTTGATGGCAAAGTACTGGTGAAAGACTTCTCCGCCCAGGTACAGCGTAGCGATAAAATCGCCATGATTGGCCCGAACGGCTGCGGTAAAACCACATTGCTGAAGCTGATGCTCGGCCAGCTTCAGGCCGATAGCGGACGAATTCACGTCGGTACTAAGCTGGAAGTCGCTTACTTCGACCAGCACCGCGCAGAGCTGGATCCGGACAAAACGGTGATGGATAACCTGGCGGAAGGGAAGCAAGAAGTGATGGTGAACGGTAAGCCGCGCCATGTACTGGGCTACCTGCAGGACTTCTTGTTCCATCCGAAACGTGCGATGACGCCGGTGCGTGCGTTGTCCGGTGGCGAACGTAACCGTCTGCTGCTGGCTCGTTTGTTCCTGAAACCGAGTAACCTGTTGATTCTCGATGAACCAACCAACGACCTGGATGTCGAAACGCTCGAACTGTTAGAAGAGCTTATCGACGGCTATCAGGGCACCGTCCTGCTGGTAAGCCACGATCGTCAATTTGTTGATAATACTGTGACCGAATGCTGGATCTTTGAAGGCAATGGGCGCATTGGTCGTTATGTCGGGGGCTACCACGATGCTCGCGGCCAACAGGCGCAATCGCAGTCGCGTCAACAACCGGTTGTGAAAAAAACGGCGGAAGTAGTTCAACCAAAAGCAGAAACTGTCAAACGCAGTGGTAGCAAACTAAGCTATAACCTGCAGCGCGAACTGGAACAGCTGCCGCAGAAGCTGGAAACGCTGGAAGCGGAGCTGGAAGCATTACAGTCGCAGGTTGCTGACGCATCGTTCTTTAGCCAGCCTCATGACCATACCCAAAAGGTACTGGCTGACATGGCACAGGCGGAACGCGCGTTAGAAGAAGCGTTTGAACGTTGGGAATATCTGGAAGCGTTGAAAAACGGCGCCTGATTGAGGACTTTTCATGTGCGAACAACATCATGCTGCGCAGCATATTCTGTGTTCACAGTGTGACATGCTGGTGGCGTTGCCGCACCTCGAGCACCGACATAAAGCAAACTGTCCACGCTGTGGTACGACATTAACCACCGCGTGGGATGAACCCAGACGACGCCCCACGGCGTACGTCCTGGTGGCACTCTTTATGCTGCTGCTGGCTAACCTGTTCCCTTTTATCAATATGAAAGTGGCAGGGGTGAGCAGTGAAGTTGAGCTGCTGGAAATTCCCAGCGTCATGTTTTCAGAAGACTACGCCAGTCTGGGTACTTTTTTCCTGCTGTTTGTTCAGCTGGTGCCGGCGTTTTGTCTCATCACCATTCTGTTACTGGTTAACCGCGTGCGGATGCCTTACCGACTGAAAACGTTTCTGGCGCGGATTCTGTTCGCGCTGAAAACGTGGGGCATGGCCGAAATCTTCCTCGCGGGCGTACTGGTGAGTTTTGTGAAGCTGATGGCCTATGGCGATGTCGGCGTGGGCAGCAGTTTCCTGCCGTGGTGTCTCTTCTGTCTGCTGCAATTACGTACTTTCCAGTGCGTCGATCGCCGCTGGCTATGGGATGATATCGGCCCGATGCCAGCGCTCTCGCAGCCGCTAAAACCGGGGATGACCGGTCTGCGGCAAGGGCTGCGTTCATGCTCATGCTGCACCGCTATTCTGCCCGCTGACCAGCTTGAATGCCCGCGCTGTCACAGCAAAGGCCACGCACGACGCAAAAATAGCCTGCAGTGGACGATGGCCCTGCTGGTGACGTCGATTCTGCTGTATCTTCCCGCCAATATCCTGCCGATCATGATAACCGATCTGCTGGGTGACAAAATGCCCTCGACCATTATCGCCGGGGTGATATTGCTGTGGAGTGAAGGATCGTATCCGGTGGCGATGGTGATTTTTATCGCCAGTATTCTCGTACCTACCTTAAAGATGATTGCCATTGCCTGGCTGTGTCTTGATGCAAACGGCCTCAAGCGTCGGAGCCGGGACAGCGAACGTATGCACCTGATTTATGAAGTGGTGGAGTTCGTCGGGCGCTGGTCAATGATTGATGTGTTTGTAATTGCCGTCCTCTCTGCGCTGGTGCGCATTGGGGGATTAATGAATATCTACCCGGCCATTGGCGCGCTGATGTTTGCGTTAGTCGTCATAATGACCATGTTCTCAGCAATGACCTTTGATCCGCGTTTGTCGTGGGATCGGGAACCTGAAGCAAGCCATGAGGAGTCGTAAAAACATGGAAACCAAGAGTGGGGAGGCAAACGTGCAGAAAGTGAAAAACTGGTCTCCCGTTTGGATCTTCCCGATTGTCACGGCGTTGATTGGCGCCTGGATCTTATTTTACCACTACAGCCATCAGGGGCCGGAGGTGACGCTTATCACCACCAATGCTGAAGGGATTGAAGGGGGTAAAACCACCATTAAGAGCCGCAGCGTGGATGTGGGCGTGGTAGAAAGTACTACCCTGACCGACGATTTGACGCACGTAGAAATCAAAGCACGGCTGAACTCAGGAATGGAAAAACTGCTGCATAAGGACTCGGTATTCTGGGTCGTGAAGCCGCAGGTTGGGCGTGAAGGGATTAGCGGACTGGGTACGCTGCTCTCTGGGGCCTATATCGAATTGCAGCCGGGTTCGAAAGGTTCGGTACCGGACAATTATCAACTGCTCGATGCACCGCCGCTGGCGCCACCGGATGCAAAAGGTATTCGCGTGATACTCGACAGCAAAAAAGCGGGCCAGCTCAATCCGGGTGACCCGGTGCTGTTCCGTGGCTATCGCGTGGGTTCGGTAGAAACCAGCACCTTCGATCCGCAAAAGCGTGACATCTCCTATCAGCTGTTTATCAGCGCACCGAACGATCGTCTGGTGACCAGCAACGTTCGCTTCTGGAAAGACAGCGGCGTCGCGGTGGATCTGACTTCTGCCGGGATGCGCGTTGAAATGGGGTCGCTGGCGACGCTGTTCAGCGGCGGCGTGAGTTTTGATGTCCCGGAAGGCGTTGAGCTGGGTCAACCAATCACTGAGAAGACCGAATTCAAACTTTACGACGACCAGAAAAGCATTCAGGACTCGCTGTATACCCAGCATATTGATTACCTGATGTTCTTTAAAGATTCAGTTCGAGGCCTTCAGGTTGGCGCGCCGGTTGAATTTCGCGGTATTCGTATGGGCACCGTGGCACAGGTACCGTACTTTGTTCCCGGCCTTCGCCAGAAGCTGACCAGTGATTATCGGATACCGGTAAAAATTCAGATTGAACCCGAACGACTTGCGGCTCAGTTTGGCGATAACCTCGATGTGCGTGGCCATCTGCCAACCCTGATTGAACGTGGACTGCGGGGCTCGCTGAAAACCGGTAATCTGGTCACCGGTGCGCTTTACATCGACCTCGACTTCTATCCAAAAGAACCGTTGATGAAAGATGTGAAGTCATTTGATGGCGTGGACATTATCCCGACCGTGAGCGGTGGTCTGGCGCAAATCCAGCAGCGTTTGATGGATACGCTGGATAAGTTCAACAATCTGCCGTTAACGCCGATGGTCCAGCAGGCAACCAATACGCTTAGCGAAAGCCAGAACACTATGCGCCGTCTGCAAACGACGCTGGATAATCTTAACAAGATCACCGCTAGCCAATCCGCGCAGCAGCTTCCAGCTGACATGCAGAAAACGCTCAATGAACTCAACCGCAGCATGCAAGGCTTCCAGCCGGGCTCCGCGGCCTATAACAAAATGGTCGGCGATATGCAGCGTCTGGATCAGGTTCTGCGCGAGTTGCAGCCTGTACTGAAAACGTTGAACGAGAAGAGCAACGCGCTGGTATTTGAAGCGAAGGATAAAAAAGATCCAGAGCCTAAGAGGGCGAAATAATGAAGAAGTGGTTAGTTCTGACGGCAGCCTGCCTGTTGGCAGCCTGCAGCAGCGGGGAAAATAAAACCTACTACCAGTTGCCGTTGACAACGGGAGTGGTGCAAAACACCAGCGCCACTACCAACCAGCGGATGCTGTGGGTGGAACAGGTCAACATACCTGACTTCCTCGCCGGGAGCGGCGTGGTATACCAGACCAGTGACGTTCAGTACGTGATTGCCAGTAACAACCTCTGGGCAAGCCCATTGGATCAGCAACTCCGTACGACGCTGGTTTCTAACCTGAGCAATCAGCTGCCGGGGTGGGTGGTCTCTTCACAGCCATTATCCAGCACACAGGACACGCTAAACGTGTCGGTCACTGGTTTCCACGGGCGGTATGATGGGAAAGTCGTGGTGAGCGGCGAATGGCTGCTTAACCATCAAGGCCAGCTGATTAAGCGTCCATTCCATGTAGAACTGGCGCAGCAGCAGGATGGTTACGATGCGATGGTGAAACTCTTAGCGCAGGCGTGGAGCCAGGAAGCGGCCTCTATTGCGCAGACCCTCAATCGCCAACCATAAGTAGAACTAATTGTTCTAAGGGCCGCCGCCGGTGTAAAACCGGCGGCGGTTTTTTTATGTCTGGCTTCAATTGGTTACTTATGCCACTTCACATTTTCTGTACAAATGAACTTCTGATTAGCTCACAAATATGACATTGGTATGAATTCTGCGCATTGACGGGAAGATTATTTAGCGGTATTCGTATTGTGTGGTTGCGCGATTTGTAGCCACTGTTTTCTTTTCCACCAGACCAAAATATGAGGGAAACGAGGCATGAAGAGACAAAAACGAGATCGCCTGGACCGGGCACATCAACGCGGATATCAAGCCGGTATTACTGGACGATCGAAAGAAATGTGTCCTTACCAGACTATTAATCAGAGGTCTCACTGGCTAGGAGGCTGGCGAGAAGCCATGGAGGACAGGGCAGTAGTTGCCTGACACTGTCTCTTTAAAAAGAAACCTCCGCAGTGCGGAGGTTTCGCCTTTTGATTCACAATACTAATCTATCGCCGGTCTGGACGATAATCGGTATTAGAATGCAGAAGTGTCCTGGAACAGACCCACTTTCAGGTCGTTCGCGGTGTAGATCAGACGACCGTCAACCAGTACTTCACCATCTGCCAGACCCATGATCAGACGACGGTTAACGATACGCTTAAAGTGAATACGGTAGGTCACTTTCTTCGCCGTTGGCAGAACCTGACCGGTGAACTTGACTTCACCTACGCCGAGCGCACGGCCTTTGCCTTCACCGCCCAGCCAGCCGAGGTAGAAACCAACCAGCTGCCACATTGCATCCAGACCCAGACAGCCTGGCATCACAGGATCGCCGATAAAGTGGCAACCGAAGAACCACAGATCAGGATTGATATCGAGCTCAGCTTCAACATAACCCTTGTCAAAGTTGCCGCCGGTTTCGGTCATCTTAACGACACGATCCATCATCAGCATACTCGGTGCCGGTAACTGCGGGCCATTAGCGCCGAACAGTTCACCGCGACCAGAGGCAAGAAGGTCTTCTTTCGTATAGGATTCGCGTTTATCTACCATGTTTTAAGTAAGCCTTATTTTAAGTTCGGAACGCAGGATAGCTAACACGTGTACGCTGAACAAGTCCGATCAGTTGGATTGTGATCGGTTTAGCCAGCGTAACGGCCACGGAAAGCGGTTGCGGGGCTCCTGCTGCGTGGCCTGTGCAATGCGTTCCTGAATAGTTTGTAACAGCGTCTGACCTTCGCCATCCCAGTTAAGCTGTGTCAGCAACGGTAACGCATCACCGATGTCATCGATAGCCCAGATTGAAAATTCACCGGCCTCTACCGCTTCTTGTACTTCGGTGGCGAGACTCAGATGACGGACATTCGCAGAAGGGATAATGACACCTTGCTTACCGGTTAACCCGCGCTGGGCACAGATAGCGAAGAAGCCTTCAATTTTCTCATTCAGACCGCCAATCGGCTGGGCGCGACCGAACTGATCGACGGAACCTGTCATAGCGATGCTTTGGTTAATCGGTACGTTAGCGAGAGCACTGATCAGCGCGCATAGCTCAGCCATCGAAGCGCTGTCGCCATCGACTTCACTGTAGGATTGCTCAAAGGTCAACGATGCAGAGAAGGGCAACTGCTGGTCCAGATCGAGCTCGGCCATCAGGAAGGCCTGCATCAACATCATGCCTTTAGCGTGCAGATTACCGCCCAGTTCCGCTTTGCGTTCCACATCAATAAACTCGCCGTCACCAATGTGGACGACGCAGGATATACGGGAGGGCTCACCGAACGGACGCGGATGGCCTGGGAAATCAATGACTGACAAGGCATTGATCTGACCGATGCATTCACCTTCGGTTTCAATCAGAATCTGCTCAAGTAGAATTTCATCCTGCATACGTTCAGCAAGGAAACCTTCACGCCACTGACGCTGCATCAGCATGGTTTTCAGCTGTTCAGCATTGATGCGGTCGTTGTCGGTAAACGGAGCGGCTTCACGAAGCTGACGGGCAATCCACAGCGGGCATAGCGGCATAATTTCCTGATCGCCGGTATCGCGAGCACCTTCCTGCATCAGCAAAGGCCAGGCATCCGGGGCAAGACCCGGCAGCGATTTTTCACGCGCGATATTCCAGACCCACTGGCACCATTGCTTCAACGTCTCTTCATCGGAGATTTGCAGGTTATCTTCAAATTCGCTATACAAAGCGGTCTCCGCCAGCTCCGGTTCCATTTCCTGGAAGTCGGCCAGAGAATCCCTGTCGCCCATTAAGACCACTTTCAACGTCAATGGCATTGAGGGGATACTTACCGGCAGGGGACGGGCATCATCAAAGGTCAGCCAGTCAAAACGTTGTTGCATGACCTGATTCTTCAGGCGCATCCACAACAGCGGTTGTGCCATTAGTGTACGCAGGGACAGTATCAGGATGCCGCCATTGGCCTGATGTACCAGACCCGGCTGGAGGCTAATTTCACCGTTAAACTGGCGTACGCAGCCAAAAAGCTGTTCCGCTTCAACCCAGTCGGCAAAAATGACGGGACCCTGGCTTGCAAAGTTATCCTCTGAGCTCTGGGCAGCAGTCATGCTGACTTTGCTACCATTCACCTGATAGCTGACGCCCGTTAGCGCTTGCGCATCACTATCGCGCAAAGAGTCGATGTTCTGCGTAAGCAGCTGGAGGTACTCTTTTTCTTCCGGTGCTTTGACCAGTAAGAAAGGGGAGATGCCCTGAGGATGTAAAAACTGTTCCAGCGCATAGTGTAAACGCGCTTGAAGCTCGCTGAATAAGGTATCGTTTTCTGAGGCCAGCTCACGCTGGGCAAATAGCGCCTGAAATGCTTCAGTCGCGGGGGCGAGAAAGCGCCGGGAAAGAGTATTTATAGTCAATGTCGCTATTTTTAGTCAGATGTAAAACGCGAGATTATACCTGATGCTGCGGGGAAGCTCACGGAGATTAAGGAAGTATCTTTTACCGCTGGCTTAATCCGTATCACAGTTGCAGATTTCTTCTCAGCACATTCGGAAAAAACTGTTATCCTGAAAAGAGTTACACGGTCACACTGAGATCGCAATGAAATATCAACAACTGGAAAATCTTGAAAGCGGTTGGAAGTGGAAATATCTGGTGAAAAAACACCGGGAAGGCGAATCCATCACCCGCTACATTGAAGCCAGCGCCGCACAAGAAGCTGTCGATGTTTTGCAGAAGCTGGAACATGAACCCGTTCAGGTAAATGACTGGATTGCTCAGCATATTAATCCACAGCTGGTTAATCGCATGAAGCAGACCATCCGTGCACGCCGCAAGCGCCATTTCAACGCTGAGCACCAACACACGCGAAAGAAATCTATCGATCTGGAGTTTGTGGTCTGGCAGCGGTTAGCGGGTCTTGCTCAGCGTCGTGGTAAGACGCTGTCTGAAACGATCGTGCAGTTAATTGAAGATGCCGAAAACAAAGAGAAATACGCCACTAAGATGTCCAGCCTTAAGCAGGATCTCGAAGCGATGTTGGGTAAAGAGAAGTAGCTACCCGGACTCATTTTTTTGGCGACTCATCGTCAGACAAGCAAAAAAAAACCCCGCTTAGCGGGGTTTTTTATGAGACGAGAACTTAAGCCTGTGGCTGAGTTACAACGTCTTTGCTGCCTTTAACTTCGATCTCAACGCGACGATCTGGTGCCAGGCAATCGATCAGCGCAGCTTTCGCTTTCACGCCGTCACAGGTGTTGCCAGTAACTGGGTTAGCTTCGCCCATGCCACGTGCAGAGATTTTGTCTGAAGGGATACCTTTAGATACCAGGTAATCAACTACGGACTGTGCACGTTTCTCAGACAGACCCTGGTTGTAAGCGTCAGAACCGATGCGGTCAGTGAAGCCCAGAACCACTACGGAACCGTCTTTCGGATCCAGGTTGCTCAGCTGGCTGTACATCTGGTCCAGAGCCTGCTTACCTTCTGGTTTCAGGGTAGATTTGTTGAAGGTGAACAGAACGTCAGACTTCAGAGTGAAGTGTTTGGTCTGTACTTCTGGCGCTGGAGCTGGAGCTGGAGCAACTACTGGAGCTGCTGCATCCTGCTGGCCGAAACGGTAGGAAACACCTACGCTCAGCATGCCGTTGTCTGGACGTACGCCAACGCTGTTTGCGTCGCCGATGTTGTTAACCCACTGGTATTCCAGACGGGTAGCGATGTCACGGGTCATTGCCCACTCAACGCCGCCAGCGAATACTGGGGAAACGCCGGTGTCGTGGTGATCGCCAGCTTTGTTGTTGCTGGAGTCTGCACGCCAAACCATACCACCCAGACGGGTGTAGATGTCCAGGTCGTCAGTGATTGGGTAACCCAGTTTAGCGGTCAGCTGAACGCCCTGAGCTTTCAGAGCACCGTTAGTCTGGCTACCGGTGTATTCCATACGACCCAACCAGTCGTAACCCATTTCGAAACCAACATACGGGTTAACCTGATAACCACCGAAGGCGCCTGCGCCCAGCTGGCTGTTGTGGGTTGAACCGTTGTTGTTCAGGTCACTCTGGTACCAGCCAGTGTCATGGAACTGAGACCAGCCCAGTTTACCACCAGCATACCAGGTGTTGTCTTGCGGAGCGGCCTGCGCTACAGAAGCGAAGCCTGCCAGTGCCACTGCAATCGCGATAGCTGTCTTTTTCATTTTTTGCGCCTCGTTATCATCCAAAATTTGCCATGAAGTTCTAAGTAGACTCACGGTTAAATCCTTCCACCGGGGGCGTGGCTTAGTGAATTACTTAGCAGATATCTGCGGTATAAGCTGAGCACCCCTGGCGATGTAAAGTCTACAACGTCGTTCGAAACTTACAAGTGTGAACTCCGTCAGGCTTATGAAAAAAAAAGAGTTGTATACGCAATATTTAACATTTATGTTGAAAAATTAAACAGTGAAAAATACTGAAAACCGCACCAGACAAGCCTTCTGCGCAAAATGAGCCGGTAAATCTTAGGGATAAAAAAGTTTCAAAAAAATTACTCAGAAAAATCCTATTTTTGATTAATGGTACAAATTTGAGTGAATTTTTAGCCCATTAAATTGTCCAGTGGGGTGAGAAGTCGACTGAACTGGTCGCATAATAAACACCATCGAGTTACCTTCTTCGGCCGCACTTAACAAACGTGCGTGCTCCTCTGATGACAATTCTTCCGTTAACCAACCGATAACAACACTATAATTTCCGGTGCGCAAAGCACGAACCATAGAATCAAGCATGTCGCACGATGACATCTGGCGCAATTGCATGACTTTAGTTAGCGGAAGGCCAGACGACTGCACCCATTCGCGACTCAGTTTTTGTTGTGGCGTGAGCCACAGCTGCCAACGAGATTGTTGCCCCAGCTGTTGGAGTAATGGTAGCAGTAACATCTGCGCCATCATCGGCTGGTCTTCGCGGTAGAGCACTTCGCTGATTAAGGCGGCAGACGTATTCTCTACCGGAGATAAAGTATGGGAAGCCGTTTTAACGACAGCCGCGGAAGAACGATTAACAACACCAGAAGTATACATAGCTAATCCAACCTTGTGGGTTACTGTATGCATATACAGTACTACCCTGCATAGTAAAGATCAACCTCATTTTCTGAAAGCAACTCGCAAAATTGCACACTAATTACCTCGGAGGTGAAATTCACCTTGCCGTCCTGTGTGAAGTTCCTTATGTTGCTAATTATGTGTTCCGTTAACGAATTTAATGAATCCATGTACATGATTATTAAGGATTAATCATGAAGATAATATCATATAAACGGATTTATCAATCCCAGGAATATTTTGCGGTATTAGGGAAAGTCAGGTCACGAGCGCTGTTTGGGGGGTACAGCCTTGCCGTAGACGACACGGTTTTTGCCATGGTGGCGGAGGGCGAACTGTATCTGAGAATGTGCGAAAAAACCGCCATTTATCAGACCAAGCATTCACCACCATTATGAATGCTACATAAAAGAGGAGGGCCACTTCAGCTTAAGTACTTCCGCGTAGACGATGAACTCTGGGCAAATAAGCCCGTTTTGCTGCAACTGGGCGCATATTCACTGGAGGATGCGCGACGTGAAAAGTCTCAGCAAAAACATCCGAAGCGTTTAAAGGATCTCCCTAATCTGTCATTCCATATGGAACTCTTGTTACATGAAGCGGGGGTTAAGGACGCTCAGGCGTTGCATCAAATGGGGGCGAAATCGGCGTGGTTGCTACTTCGCCAAAAGCGTAAACAGATAAGCCCGAACGTGATTTATTCATTGGAAGGGGCTATTCAGGGGGTACATGCTGCGGCGCTCCCAGCGCAAAAACGTCAGGAGCTCCAGGAGTGGGGGCATCATTACACCCACAAGAAGTAAGCGCAGGCCTTAGCTCAGAACCTGCTTGTGTAGCCGACAGATTTCCGGTAACAGCGAAATCATCAGGCCTATTTGTTGCAAAACCAGAGGCTCTTTACTGTCCTGGCGAGGCTCAAGATGGTTTATTCGTGCTGATAATCCGTTGAGTGCCTGCGAAACCCGGTCTTCATCTGAGGGTAGATGATGCAGGGCATCGTCGACATAGCAGACCGCGTCGTCAAGAAGGGCCAGAATTTCTGGTGTAGTCAATTTCTCCCGGTGGGCGCCCAACGCGGAGATATAGCTGGTTAAGGTATGATTCAGGCACAGTAAACGGAAAGCCGTTTCTCGCATTTCGGCGGTGACGTTGGGTTCAGTCGACATATTGGATACCACCGAGGCGAGTTCAGCATCCCTATTGTGCGCATCACGACGCGCTATCCGGTAAGCGAGCCGGTTATCCCGGCCCTGGTGATACTGCTCAAGAATAGCATCCAGATATCGACAGTTGGCATTCACCGCTCGCTCAAGGACTCGGGGCAGGTTGCGGAACTTCCAATCCGGCCAGATAAAGCTCACGGCAATCCATGCGATTCCACAGCCAATCAGCGTATCAATGACGCGTGGTAGCGCGACCTCAAATCCTTCACCGAGCAGGTTAAAGCACAGCAGCACCAGCAGCGTGATGAACATCGTGGCGTGGGCGTATTGCACGTTGCGAAAAGCAAAGAACAACACACCGGTAATGACGATAAGCATCAACTGCCCCTCAAGCGACGGCACCAGCCAGAGGATGGGGAGGCCGAGCGCTACGCCAACCAATGTGCCGATAATACGCAGCGCAAGTCGGTGACGAGTGGCGTTATAGTTGGGCTGACAAACGAAGAGGCTGGTGAGCAAAATCCAGTAACCGTGCTGTAACCCGGTTAATTGAATAAAGGCATAGCCCGCACACAGCACCAATGACATGCGCACCGCATGGCGGAACAACGCCGATTCGGGCGACATATTGCGGCTCAGGCGGGAACGAATATCGTCAAAGCCATGGATGCTGTCATCCGCCAACAGATTTTCCGTATCGCTTTTCGCTTGTGACTGCACCTGTTCGGACTCAATGGTCGCCAGTTGGGCGTCAATAGCGCGCAGGTTATTGAGTAGAAAACCCAGCGCTTTCATCTGCTCCGGCGCGGCTCCGCTTGCGCGGACGCGGTCAAGGGCGGCGTCCAGATGGGTGAAGGCGCGTTCGAAACGGGCATCGTGCTGGTAAGGGGTACGCAGCAGTATGGCTCGGGATAACGCCTGGCAGGCTAATGATTGCATCGACAGCAGACGCTGGAATCGGAACATCACATCGCTATAGCGAAAGTGATCGCGCAGGGCCTGATACTGGATGTGCGATGAGCTGGCGCGCTCATGGATATCCTGAGCGACAAAATAATAGTGCAGCGTACGTCGCGTACTGCGCTGACCGCGATCGCCGCGCAGCCGGGTGAGCAGCGACGCTTTAGTCTGATTAAGCGTGGCAACCAGCTGACCATTCGCCAGCGCCAGTTCGTAGAGTGGCGCTTGATTTTCATCATCGAGATCCGGGTCGAACAGCCGCGATTTCAGCTCAAGATAGTGCGCCAACTGCTCATAGCTGCGCGCAAGATTGTCCTGAAGCGGACGGATAGGGAAAATCAGATGCCCGGTGAGCGTCAGCAAGTTGTACCACACCGCCCCAGCAATCAGCAGCAGCGGTTGCTGATACCAGTGGGCGTAAAGCGACACGCCGAGCATGGTGTAAATGGCAATCAGCAGCGCGCCAAAGGCGATGGTGGCGTAACGTTGGCCTAAACCGCCAAGGAGAATGAAGCTGATGGTCGAGACGGTTAACCCAAGCGCGAAAAGCCACGGCCACGGAAACAGCAGTTCAACTGACGCTGAAGCGATAAAAAAGCAGAAAAGCGTAATCACCAGATTACGCAGTCTTCCGGTGAGGCGATCGTCTAAATCAGTCAGCGCAGCGGCGACGACGCCGAGCGTAAGGGGAATCGTTAATTTGGCATCGCCCAGCCACCAGGGCAGGGCGGTAGTGCCAACTAATGCGATAAATATTCTGGCGTTGTATAGCCAGGTACTATTCCAGGTATAGCGGCGAAGCAAAGGGCTTAGCATATCGGGTGACGGGTCCTGATTACTGGAAACGACGGCGAGCGTTGGCTTCACGCGCAGCGCGCGCCACCTCTACTGGCACGACACGGCGACCGACCGGCCACAGCGCGATGGCCGCAATTTTAAAGTTCGCAATACCTACCGGTATGCCAATAATAGTGATGCACTGAGCGATGCCCGCCAGAATATGCGTCAGACACAGCCACCAGCCAAACAGAATAAACCAGACAATATTGAGCAGCGCTCCGCCAGCATTCATCACGCTGCTTTTGCTACCGGGTTCCAGTTCGTCAACATGCACTGCTTCGTTCCCGAAGGGGAACAGTGAGAGTTTGGTTATTTCCCAGCAAGAACGGGTGAGGGGAAGGGTGATAATCAGCACGACGCTGAACAACGTCGCCAGCAGCCAACCCAAAGTTGTCAGAAAACCACCTAAAACAAAATTCAAAATATTCAGAACAGTACGCATAAATCCTCTCTGCAGCGCTGTGAATAATAAGACCTGGTGATTGTAACGTTTTTTTAGGCTGGAGCACCTATTCTCTGGCGGTTACACTGTGAGATATCGAAAAAGTCAGGACTCTGCATGACATGGAACTAAAAGCAACGACATTGGGCAAGCGGATGGCGCAGCACCCTTACGACCGGGTTGAGATCCTCAATGCGGGCGTGAAGGTCTCCGGCCCGCAGCATGAATATCTTATCCCTTTCAACCAGTTAATCAGTATCAACTGCAAGCGTGGCCTGGTGTGGGGTGAGATGGAGTTCGTTCTGCCAGAGGAAAAAGTCGTGCGGCTGCATGGAACCGAGTGGGGTGAGACGCAGCGGTTTCACCGTCATTTGCTGGGGCTATGGCAGCAGTGGAGCGCGGAGATGAGTGAAATAGCCGCCGGGCTATTACAAGCGCAGCTGGCGATTATTAACGGCAATCGTGAGCAAACCCATTGGCTGACACGCCAACAGGCGCAGACTATTCGCCAGCAAATTGTGCAGGCGCTGGAAGGATTACCCCTGCCAACCAGCCGTTTGGATGAGTTTGGTAACTGCCGCGAAGCCTGGCAGCAATGTAAGGCCTGGCTGGCAGATAAAGAGAGCGGCCGCGCTCAGCATAACCAGCGTTACACCGACGCCATGCTGGCGCAGTACAGCGACTTCTTCGAACAAATCGAATCCTCGCCGCTGAATCCGTCACAGGCGCGAGCCGTGGTCAATGGCGAGCGTTCATTGCTGGTGCTCGCCGGTGCCGGTAGCGGAAAAACCTCGGTGCTGGTGGCGCGAGCTGGCTGGTTGATGGCGCGCGGCGAAGCGTCAGCAGAACAAATTCTGCTGCTGGCATTTGGCAAAAAAGCCGCGGAAGAGATGGATGAACGCCTGCAAACTCGCTTACATACTGATGCGATTACTGCCCGTACCTTCCACTCTCTGGCGCTGTTTATCATCCAGCAGGGCAGCAAAAAAGTGCCGGTGGTTAGCAAACTGGAAAACGATTCAACCGCCCGTCACACGCTTTTTACCCAATGCTGGCAACAACAGTGTCGCGAGAAAAAAGCCCAGGCCAAGGGCTGGCGGCTATGGTTGCAGGAAGAGCTGGGTTGGGACGTGAGCGACGAAAATTTCTGGGAAAATGAGAAAATCGTTAAGCGCATGGGCAGCCGATTGGATCGCTGGGTCAGCCTGATGCGGATGCACGGTGGCACGCAGGCTGAAATGATAGCCGGTGCGCCAGAAGAAGTGCGCGACCTGTTTGGCAAGCGTGTGAAGCTGATGGCACCGCTGGTTAAAGCTTGGAAAACCGCGTTAAAAGAGGAGAATGCCGTCGACTTCTCCGGCCTTATTCATCAGGCGATCATTATTCTTGAGAAGGGCCGTTTTATCAGCCCGTGGAAATATATTCTGGTGGACGAATTCCAGGATATCTCGCCGCAACGCGCGGCGCTTCTGGCGGCATTGCGCAAGCAGAACTCACAAACTTCCCTCTATGCCGTCGGCGATGACTGGCAGGCCATCTACCGCTTTAGCGGGGCGCAACTCTCGCTGACCACGGCGTTTAACCACTATTTTGGCGAAGGGGACAGCTGTGCACTGGATACCACTTACCGTTTTAATGGCCGTATTGGTGAGATTGCTAACCGCTTTATTCAACAAAACCCGCATCAGCTCAGTAAACCGCTCAATAGCTTAACCCCGGGTGATAAGAATGCGGTGACGTTACTGGCAGACGATAAGCTCGATGCACTGTTTGATAAGCTCAGCGGCTATGCCACGCCGGACCAGCGTATTCTGGTTCTGGCTCGCTATCACCATTTGAAACCTGCTGCGCTTGAAAAAGCCGTGACCCGTTGGCCGAAGCTGAATATTGATTTTATGACGGTGCATGCCAGTAAAGGGCAACAGGCAGATTACGTCATCGTGTTAGGTCTACAGGAAGGGACTGATGGTTTTCCGGCACCCGCGCGCGAGTCAATCATGGAGCAGGCGCTGCTGCCCGCGCCGGAAGATTTCCCGGATGCGGAAGAGCGGCGTTTGCTGTATGTGGCGATAACGCGTGCGAAACTTCGGGTCTGGCTGATGTTTAATCAGGCGCAGCCTTCATCGTTTGTGGAGGTCTTAAAGCAGTTGTCGGTACCGGTGGCGCGTAAACCGTAAGGCTTACCGGAGCCGCTGTGCGCGCTCCGGTTTTTAGCTCGCTTATTTCAGACGTTCTGCCAGATAGCGCTGGTAATCGGGGATCAGAATCTCAACCGGTTGACCAAAGTTTGGCGACTGAATGATGAAATCGGCGGTAGAGGCGTTAGTGGCAACCGGAATATTCCAGACGGTGGCCAGACGCAGCAGCGCTTTGACGTCAGGATCGTGCGGTACGGCGTTTAGCGGATCCCAAAAGAAGATCAGGACGTCGATTTTGCCTTCCGAAATCAGCGCGCCAACCTGCTGGTCGCCGCCCATTGGGCCGCTTAAAAGCGCCTGTACTTCAAGCCCGGTGGCGCGTTGCACCAGGTTACCGGTAGTTCCCGTCGCCGACAGCGTATGTTGTGCCAGACATTCCTTATGGCGCTCCACCCATTTCATCAGCATATCTTTGCAGTGATCGTGTGCAACCAGCGCAATATGTTTGCGCGCGGCCAGGGTGCGAGTAGTCAGTTCCATAAAACATTCCCTAATGTGTGAGATCCCAACAGATTACTGCAAGAGAATCAGGCTGCAAGCCCTGATTGGCAAAAATTTGACGCGCGACATCAGCGGCTAGCATACACTTAAGCTATTGGCCAGGAGGATAATGATGACAGAAAATGAGATTGCCAGTATTTTGACCACAACGCGTACCATTGCGCTGGTGGGAGCCAGCGACAAACCTGACCGTCCAAGCTATAGGGTGATGAAGTACCTGCTGGATCAGGGCTATCACGTGATCCCGGTTTCACCTAAGGTTGCAGGCGGCACGTTATTGGGACAAAAAGGGTATGCCACGCTTGCCGATGTGCCGGAAAAGGTCGATATGGTCGATGTTTTCCGCAACTCAGAAGCCGCATGGGGTGTCGCTCAGGAGGCGGTTGCCATTGGGGCGAAAACGCTGTGGTTGCAGCTTGGGGTTATCAATGAACAGGCGGCTGTTCTGGCGCGTAATGCCGGGATGCAGGTGGTGATGGACAGATGTCCGGCCATTGAGATCCCACGGTTAGGATTGGCGAAATAACCCTGAATAAAAAACCCCGCAACGCGGGGTTTTTTTAAACGGCGGTTAGTTGCGCAGCCGTGGCGCCTGTAGCTGTCGGCGAATGGTGCGGGCCAGTTCATCCATAGTCGGTTGTTCTGGATGATCGGCTCGTAGTTCACTGCTTAACTGCGCTTCGGCCAGATAAGTATGCATTGGCTGGCCTTCGTCATCTTCCATCACCACATGATACCAGGGCAACGCGCGGAGTTCGTCGTTAGCCGCAAGATCGTCGGGCTCAGGTTCATCAAGCGAGTAAACCGGGTCGATATCTACCACCACGCCCAGGTAGCCCAGCAACGAGTGTCGCACCTGCTGGCCAATTCCGAATTTGCTGGTAATCATCATTCTTCCTCCCGGGAAATAGCGCCTTTATCCTACCTATAGATATATAGACACCATTTCGCTTTTCAAGTTACATGACGCGGCAGGCAAATCCTTTCAAATATAGCCCTTCCGGGTATGTCGCAATCACCGGGTGATCGGCTGCCTGACGGAACTGCTCTATAAATTGTACATCACGACCAGCATCTATTGCGGCGTCAGCGATGATTTTCTGGAATAAATCGGTGGTCATCAGGCCAGAACAGGAGAATGTCAGCAGCACGCCGCCCGGATTCAGCAACTGGATAGCCAGCATGTTGATGTCTTTATAACCGCGGCAAGCGCCCATCAGCTGGCTTTTGTTCTCGACGAACTTTGGTGGGTCCATCACGATGACATCGAATTTCTCGCCCTGATCGCGATATTTACGCAGCAGTTTGAACACGTCATCGCGGACAAATTCAGCTTTGCTAAGATCGAGCTTATTTAGCTCAACGTTCTGGCGCGCGATATCCAGCGCTTCCTGCGAGGTATCGACGCTGGTGACCTGGCGGCAACCGCCCATCAGCGCGGAAACCGCAAAACCGCCGGTGTACGAGAAGCAGTTCAGCACGCGTTTGCCTTCCACGTAGCGACGGGTCGCCAGACGGCTGTCACGCTGATCGAGGTAGTAGCCGGTTTTATGGCCGCCCTGAATGTCTACCAGCAGTTTCATGCCGTGTTCTTCAATGGGCAGCAGCGCAGGCGGCAGCTCACCGGTCACCGGGCCCTGGGTCAGCTCCATTCCTTCTTTTTTACGCACCGCAACATCGCTGCGATCGTAAATTGCGCACTGCGGGTAGAGCGTTTGCAGAGCGCTAATCAGCGCAGCGCGCTGATATTCAGCCCCGGCGCTCAGCAACTGGAGCACCAGGAAAGTGCCGAATCGGTCAATGGTGACGCCCGGCAGACCGTCGGATTCACCGGCAATCAGGCGATAGCTATCGAGGCCGTCTTTTTGCGCCAGCCAGTCACGCCACTGCTGCGCCTGCTGTAAACGGCGAACGAAGAAATCGATATCAATCGCTTCGTTGGCGTCAAATGTCCAGACGCGAGCACGAATTTGCGACGATGGAGAATACGCACCGCGGGCTAGCCATTTCCCCTGGCTATCAACAATATCAATGGTCTCGCCGAGGCTGGCTTTGCCTTCCATGCGCGCAACCGCACCGGAAAAGACCCAGGGATGACGGCGCAACAATGATTTTTCGCGCCCTTTGGCTAACACTAAACGTACACTCATAATTTTTCTAATCTGGCTTTTTGATGGGAAGGGCTTCATTTTCCCGACTTCCCCGCATAAATGCAACGAACGGCGGCAGAATGCCAGGACAATTGACGTTACAGTATTGAAATTCATCATCACCGTTTACGAGGAGTCAGCGTGGATAAATGTGTAATCTGTTGGGTTTATGGCCAGGTGCAGGGCGTCGGTTTTCGCTACTTTACTCAGCAGGAAGCGGGGCGGCTTGGGGTGCGCGGCTATGCGCGGAATCTGGATGACGGTAGCGTCGAAGTGCTGGCCTGTGGGGACGGTGAGCAGGTGGAAAAACTGCTGGCATGGCTAAAAGCCGGTGGGCCGAGAAGCGCTCGGGTTGATAAAGTTCTGGCAGAGCCTCATCAACCCGAAAAAGCGTGGCGCGACTTCAGCATTCGTTACTAAATGCACTTCACCGGTTTAGGGAGACCGGCGATTTTTGTTGCCTGTTTCGCCGGGCCTTTCGGGAACAAGCGGTACAGGTAACGGCTATTGCCTTTCTCTTCACCAAAGGTGTTGGCCATGGCTTTGACCAGCATTCGAATGGCTGGAGAGGTGTTGAACTCCAGGTAAAATTCACGCACAAAGCGCACCACTTCCCTGTGTTCCGGGCTCAACGTAATCCCTTCTTTTTCAGCAATGACGGCAGCCAGCCCTTCGCTCCATAACGTTGAGTCTTTAAGATAACCGTCGTTATCGGTCTCGATTTCGGTATTTTCGTAGATAAGCATAATTTTTCACACAACATACAGATGGCGGGAAGTGTAGCAAATAAAAAGGCCCCGCATAAGCGAGGCCTTGAGGGATGGCTGACTTCAGGTTAGTCGCGGCTGGCGAAGCCCAGAATGCTCAGCAGGCTAACGAAGATGTTGTACAGAGACACGTACAGACTCACCGTTGCGCGGATGTAGTTGGTTTCACCACCGCGAATAATGTTGCTGGTTTCATACAGGATGGCACCTGAAGAAATCAGGATAAACACTGCGCTAATCGCCAGATGCAGGGCAGGCAGCTGCAGGAAGATGTTCGCCACCATACCAATTAGCACCACCACAATACCCGCCATCAGCATACCGCCGAGGAAGGACATGTCTTTACGGGTGGTTAACACATAGGCCGAGCAGCTAAAGAACACTAACGCCGTACCGCCCAGCGCCATACCGATAACGTCGCCCATACCCGCAGACAGGTAGGCGTTCAGAATCGGCCCAAGGATATAACCTAAGAAGCCGGTGAAGGCGAACGCGGACAGAATACCGACAGGCTTATCCGCCGTTTTATAAGTCAGGAACATCAGTCCGTACATACCGACCAGCGTCAGGATTAACCCCGGCGATGGCAGCATCAGTACGGTGCTGGCCGTGGCGGTGATGGCGGAAAACGCCAGCGTCAGGCTCAGCAGGAAATAGGTATTACGCAGGACTTTATGGGTGCTCAGTAGCGATGAGCGGTCACGCGATGAAGTAATTATGCGATCCATGAGTCACTCTCTTATGATGGATGTTATTAATGGCTAAGCATAAAAAAAGTCTTCTTTATTCCCAAATGGTTTTACCCATCTTTACTCTGCCGAATCAGAGGATTATGGGCAGGTCACAAATTCTTCCAACAATGCCACAAATAGCGAGATCGCTATCTTATAGGTTATTGAAAGTCCTTGCGTAATTCAATATCCATGCCGAAAGTGAAAGAGGTAAAAACAACAAGGCAATGGAAATGAAAATACAAAAATATAACTACATCACGATAGCTTTACTGACGATGGGACTAACAGGGGCGGCGCAGGCCGCAAACGTCCCGCAAGGAACAGCGCTTGCTGATACCCAGGAGCTGGTGCGCAGTAATGGTAATGAACCCGCCTCACTTGACCCGCACAAAGTGGAAAGCGACGTCGAATTTAACATTATCAGCGATCTGTTTGACGGGCTGGTGGCGATAAAACCGGACGGCACAATCGAACCCCGACTGGCCCAATCCTGGGAGAATAAAGATAACACCGTCTGGACGTTCCATTTACGCCCGGGCATCGTCTGGAGCGATGGCTCAGCCATCACCGCCCAGGATATCGTCTGGAGCTGGCAGCGGCTGGTCACGCCCGCCACCGGTTCTCCCTATGCAAGCTACCCCGGCAATATGCACATTGCGAACGCCGCTGACATTGCGCTGGGTAAAAAATCACCTGATACCCTTGGGGTAAAAGCGCTCAACGATTCTACGCTCGAAGTGACGTTAACGCAGCCAACCTCATCATTCCTGGCGATGCTTACCCACCCGTCGATGGTGCCGCTCGATAAAGTCCTGATCGGCCGCTATGGCGATAAGTGGGTCAAACCGGACCATTTTGTGGGCAGCGGCGCCTATAGCCTGGCGCAGTGGGTAGTGAATGAACGCATTGTGGCGGTGCGTAACCCACATTATTGGGATAATGCAAATACCGTCATTAATAAGGTGACCTATCTGCCGATTCGTTCGGAAGCTTCGGACGTGAACCGCTATAAGGCGGGCGAAGTTGATATCGTCTATACGCTGCCAATTAACCAGTTCAGCCAGTTGCAGAAGACGCTGGGCTCTGAAGTGAATGTCTCGCCACAGCTGGCGACCTATTACTACGAATTCAACACCACGCGTGCCCCGTTTAACGATGTGCGCGTTCGTCGGGCACTGAATATGGCGCTGGATAAAGACATCATTGCCGGGAAAGTGCTAGGGCAGGGGCAGCGTCCGGCGTGGGTGTTTAGCCAACCGGAAATCGGTGGGATAAAACTACACGGGCCAGACTATGCCTCATGGCCGCTCGAAAAACGTCTTGTCGAGGCGAAAAAGCTACTGGCGGAGGCGGGATTCAGTGAAAGTCATCCGCTGACCTTTAATCTTCTCTATAACACTTCCGAGTCGCATCAGCGTATCGCGATTGCCGCCGCTTCCATGTGGAAGAAAAATCTCGGCGTTGAGGCCAAATTGCAAAACCAGGAGTGGAAAACCATGCTCGATACGATGCATACCGGCAATTTCGATGTGGTTCGCTATGCCTGGATTGCTGATTACGACGATGCCTCAACCTTCCTGAATACCTTCCGTACCGGCGACAGCGAAAATACAACGAAGTACAGTAACCCGGACTATGACAGCGCGCTGCGTGATGCCGCTAAAGTGCTGGATCCGGCCCAACGCGCGAGTGATTATCAGAAAGCGGAAGATCTCCTGGGACGTGATGTTCCGGCAATTCCCGTCTATCACTATGTGCGCACGCACCTGGTGAAACCGTGGGTGGGGGGATTCACCCCTGACCGCCTGGGCTACTATTACACCAAAGACATGTATATCAAAAAACATTGAGACACTGAGTATCAATAAAAGGCGAGTAAAACCCATCATTTTGTTGTTTTTTCAGGCGAATAACACGGTTTTGCTCGTTTTTCGCCCGGTCGTGCGTTTTGGGGCTTTACAGGCCCAATGGGGATGTTTATAGTGCGCCTCATTGGAAGCGTGGCCGAGCGGTTGAAGGCACCGGTCTTGAAAACCGGCGACCCGAAAGGGTTCTAGAGTTCGAATCTCTACGCTTCCGCCAAATTCGCAAAGGGGTTACCGAAAGGTAACCCCTTTTTGCTTTTGTCTCCCGGTAGCTCGTCGTTTGCAGCGGTTTTCTGCTTTTAAACTTTTAAACCTATCCCGTATGAAAATACGTCTCCTCGCGCAGTAGCCTGTCTTTTTTTTGTCCATGACGGGCAAAATTGACGAGGAAATAATCAGACGATAAAAAAGAAGTGAATTTCATCGCCAATAACGCGTTTTGGTGCTTTACAGGGCCGTTTGGGATGTTTATAGTGCGCAGCATTGGAAGCGTGGCCGAGCGGTTGAAGGCACCGGTCTTGAAAACCGGCGACCCGAAAGGGTTCTAGAGTTCGAATCTCTACGCTTCCGCCAAATTAGAAACCCAGGTCGTTATGCGACCTGGGTTTTTCTTTTTTCGTTTCATTGTGCCATTGCCGGTCGTCTTGCGCTGGACTGCTGCGAAAGCATTGGAGACCTCGCCCCCTTTCATCTAGACGTCAGCGCCCCGATAGTGGCGGGCATGATGTCATTGAGTTTTCGACCAGTTTGCGCCGTTTTAACGTAATATGCGTCGTTCCATTCAGAAGTAGTTAACTGCAAACATCTCACCCTCGTAAAGGTTGCCGTGTCGATTAGCATGGATGCGGTCTGCCATGCGACAGGAATACGCGGTAGCGACCGCATCATCTCATCATTAGCAACAACGCATCGGGCATTACGGACAACAAAACTTTCAATCTGAAAAACGCTCTCTGCCGTGGTTATAGGATTGTGGGACAAGTTCATGGGGTGATGCTACATCAGTCCCTATAAGTTTTTAAAAATACGCCTTAAAAAACTGCAAAATTATAAAGTGGCGTTTTTTTAAAGTCACAATGGCAATATAAAAGATATAGTTATAAATATAAATTTCGGTATCAAAAGTTTCGATAATTTAACTTCAATCTCATTCTCAAATAGAGTAGTGGGAATATATCCTGTAATCACGGAAAACAGAGTTTATTTAATATTTCTCACCCTAATAATTAAGGTCACAAAATGCTTAGTCCTACTCCATACTCACTTTCTTCATCCTATATTTCTTCGCATTTCACTACTAAATCAAACCAATCTAATGCGCATTGCTCGTCAGAAAACTTGAGTAAGTTGCGAGAAAATATTTGTGGTATTCATAATTCCAGAGCGACATTTTTGCGATCAATGCTCCATTCTGAAACAGAAACGAAAGCACAGCTTCCCACCCGTAATGAAGTGCCTGCCGTGATGAAGCATACGGCTCCTGGCGAATTGCGTAACGAAGCGCCTACCGCCACGAAGCTTTCGGCTATTGACCAATTTATTGCCAAACTGGATAAGGTAAAAATTGAAACGCAGCCTCAAATTGGAGCGGGTTCTTACGGTACTTGTTATCGCTGTGGTGATTTCGTCATAAAAGTACCCGTGAATAGCAGCGGTAATTTTGTTGACTGGAATTCACCAGAGCATAAAAATGCCAAACCTGAACGAGTGAGCCGCTATTTAAATGAGGCCAATAATGACTGTGATTACTCACGCAGCGCGCAGGCGGTATTCAATAATAAACCCATGAATGTATTAGTTTCAAAATTTGTACAGGGTCATGAGCTTGATGTGGATAACGAAGAAAATTACTTCCGTGCCAGCGACCATCTTGAATCAAGAGGGTTATACATGCATGACATCAACGTAATGGGTAACATCCTGGTCGATAAAAATGATAATCTCCATATTATTGATGGCGATCAACTTGTTTTGTCTCAGGCTAAGCGACTTGAAAGACAACCCTCCATGGCGACAACCGATCTTGAAGATCAAATTGAGTCATCGTTACTGGTAAAATTAAAGATGGCCACCAATAGAAAAAATGAAGAAGATATAACATATTATCAAGATCTCGTTGATGATCTTAAAGACCTCAGAGGGAAATAAAAAATTATGACAACTGATAATATCGACTTAGCTCTTTACGTCTGAATTCGGTGGAAGCCCCTCCAGACCTCTCACTTGAGGTGGCAACAGACTGGATGCTATCTCAACCTAAGGGAACAATCTTTGCAGTATATGTAGCAGGGACGGTCGATTGGAAAGAAGCCTATCATTTTCTTAATGCTGCCCACGTTAATGATATAGTTTACATCGATTTCCAAACTAATCGTGGACCAAGAGTAACTGGTCGAGGGTTCGAATATGAACCCTATCCAGGGCATTTAGGCCCCGCTACGTCAGACACTCCTTTTGTTGGCGTTATAACGCAACAGTGTGCAGTCAGTACAAGTGACATACACGCACAGGTGCAGGAAGGTTCGTTTGCGAAGGAAACCGCAAGATTAACAATAGTGGCATTTCAACAAAATTGATTGTCATCTTTGATAATATCAGAGCGCTGAGCACGAACTATTGCATTTGGCGGAACAGTTTTTCCTTCTGAATGATTCAAAATATCAAGTTTTATGAGATGCAATGAAATCATGGCGGGCATCTTAACTTAACCTAAAACGGACAGCGCCCATTTACCCTGGTGAGCGTTGTCTTCAGTGTAAAATCTGGCTGGGGCCGTCAGGTCAGGCAGAGAATTTCAAATCAGTAACCGGTTACGCCTTTTATTAGATATATCGACTTAATCATTGTCGATTGTCCACCTTTACATGACGACCCTGGCCGCGGCACAGCCTCTGCGCGCCGTCATCACAATACTTTTAGCGTGATAATTTCATCAGGAAAACATTTTCTTTTGTTGAATCGATAAAGCATTTTGCACATTGTCAACCAATGTGGGACAAAGAGTATCGTGGAGTGATATTGTAAGTGAATTCTTAAGGAATAGAATACGCGTGTAAAAAGTATTGATATCTAATAATCATCAGACTTTTTACAGGGGATGGCGTTAATGATACCTGGCGGTCGCTGCCAGGTCAGTAGCAAATGCTTTATCACTGGTCGTATTTTAAGGAAAAACCATGCAGTACTTATCATTGGATAAATATAAAGATAGTTACTTATTGATTGCCCGGGTGTTGGTAGCAATCCTGTTTGTATTATTTGGCTGGCAGAAAATAACTGGGTTCGAAGGGACGGTAGGCTACATGGCGGCAGTAGGCGCGCCGTTGCCGCAGATTGCCGCGGTGGTTGCGGTTATTGTTGAACTGGTGTTTGGTTTACTTATCGTGATTGGTTATTTCACCCGTCCACTGGCGCTGATTCTGGCAATATACACGGTGGTTACCGGATTTATCGGCCATCCATATTGGGGAATGAGCGGAATGGACCAGTATATGGCAATGATTAATTTCTATAAAAACATCAGCATTTGCGGTGGTTTTATGCTGTTAGCATTGACAGGGCCAGGCCGTTTCTCTGTTGATCGCAAATAATTCACAGTAATAGTGAAAAAAGTCTATTTCGCGGCCATACGCTGAGGCCAGACGATAATAGCTCTTATTGCCATTCAAACCGTCGTGTGGGAATGGCAATATTTCATTTATTGGATAGGCTATTTCTTATTCTGTGGTGCAATCAAAACAATTAAAGGAATGTGACAATGTCGGGCGAGAAAACGAATAATTCGAGACGCGACTTCCTGGTCAAGTCGATGACGATAATTCCTGCACTGGTTGTGGGAGGCAGCGGTGTCGGTACGCTGGGGCTGGTCGAAAATGCCAATGCGGCAGAGGGCAAAGCTCATGCGGATACGGCAGCCAAAAAGACGGCTGATAATGAGTGGATACCCCAGTTTTTTAATGCCGATGAATGGACATTTCTAAAAGCCGCCGTCGCGCGGTTGATTCCAGCCGATGAGCACGGGCCCGGCGCGCTGGAAGCTGGAGTACCGGAGTTTATCGACCGCCAGATGAATATGCCTTATGCGACAGGCTCCATCTGGTATATGCAGGGGCCATTCAATCCCGATGTGCCAAAAGAGATGGGCTATCAACTCCCATTGGTGCCAAAGCAAATCTACAACCTCGGTATCGTGGAAGCCAATGACTGGTGCCGCCAGCAGTACGGCAAACCCTTTGCGGAGCTGGATGCCGCAAAACAGGATGCAGTATTAGGTCAGTTTGAGTCCGGCTCTGCCAGCTTTAAACAGCTGCCATCTTCTCTCTTCTTCTCCTATTTATTACAAAACACCCGTGAAGGATTCTTTAGCGATCCTATTCATGGCGGCAACAAAGGTATGGTGGGCTGGACGTTGATTAACTTCCCCGGCGCGCGTGCGGACTTTATGGACTGGGTTGAACGGGGCGAGCGTTATCCCTTCCCGCCAGTATCAATCAGTGGGGAGAGGGCATAACAATGGCTACTGTAATGAAAAAAACCGACGCCGTGATTGTCGGGTTCGGTTGGGTAGGGGCCATTATGGCCAAAGAATTAACCGAAGCGGGGCTGAATGTGGTGGCGCTGGAGCGCGGCCCGATGCGCGATACCTGGCCTGATGGTGCCTATCCGCAGGTTATTGATGAATTGACCTATAACATTCGCCGCAAACTGTTCCAGGACTTGTCCAAAAGCACCGTGACTATTCGTCACAACACTAGCCAGACCGCCGTTCCGTATCGTCAATTGGCGGCATTTTTGCCGGGGACGGGCGTCGGCGGTGCGGGTTTGCACTGGTCAGGCGTGCACTTCCGCGCTGACCCTATCGAGCTGCGCATGCGCAGCCACTATGAAGAGCGCTACGGCAAAAACTTCATCCCGCAGGATATGATTATTCAGGACTTCGGCGTCACCTATGACGAGCTGGAGCCCTTCTTCGATAAAGCGGAAAAAGTCTTTGGCACTTCCGGGACTGCGTGGTCGGTCAAAGGGCAGATCGTCGGCAAAGATCGCGGGGGCAACCCGTTTGCGCCTGACCGCTCCGATAACTTCCCGCTCCCGGCGCAAAAGAACACCTGGTCGGCGCAGCTTTTTGAAAAAGCGGCGCGTGAAGTGGGTTATCACCCGTATAACCTGCCATCGGCGAATACCTCTGACTCGTACACCAACCCTTATGGCGCCCAGATGGGGCCGTGTAACTTCTGCGGTTATTGCAGCGGCTATGCTTGCTACATGTACTCTAAGGCTTCGCCGAACGTTAATATCCTGCCCGCGCTGCGTCAGGAGCGTCGCTTTGAGCTGCGTACCAACGCTAACGTTCTTAAGGTGAATCTGACCGGAGATAAACAGCGCGCAACCGGAGTCACTTACGTTGATGCACAAGGGCGTGAAGTTGAACAACCCGCCGATCTGGTGATTGTGGGCGCATTCCAGTTCCATAACGTTCACCTGATGCTGCTTTCGGGCATCGGTAAACCTTACGACCCGCAAACCGGTGAAGGGGTGGTGGGGCGTAACTTTGCCTACCAGAACATGACTACCATTAAAGCTATCTTCGATAAAGATACCTTCACCAATCCGTTTATTGGTGCGGGGGGTAACGGTGTCGGACTCGACGACTTTAATGCCGATAACTTTGACCATTCCGAGGTGGGTTTCGTCGGCGGCTCACCTTTCTGGGTTAACCAGGCCGGAACCAAACCGATCTCCGGTCTTACCGTACCGCCGGGCACGCCTGCGTGGGGGAGCAAATGGAAAGCGGCGGTTGCCGATACCTACACCCATCACCTGTCGATGGATGCCCACGGTGCGCACCAATCTTACCGTCAGAACTATCTTGACCTCGATCCGAACTACAAAAATGTCTTCGGCCAGCCGCTGCTACGCATGACGTTTGACTGGCAGGAAAACGACATCAAAATGGCGCAGTTCATGTTTGATAAAATGGCACCTATCGCGAAAGCGATGAACCCGAAACATATCCTCGGCAGCCCAAAAAACGCCAACAGCCATTTCGATACCACCAGCTATCAGACGACCCACATGAACGGCGGGGCGGTGATGGGGGAAGATCCGAAAACCAGCGCGGTAAACCGCTATCTGCAAAGCTGGGACGTTCACAACGTGTTTGTGATCGGCGCTTCCGCATTCCCGCAAGGGCTGGGATACAACCCAACGGGGACGGTTGCCGCGCTGGCCTACTGGTCGGCTAAAGCCATCCGTGAAAAATATCTCGCGAATCCCGGTCCACTGGTACAGGCATAAGGAAGGCAACGATGAAGATCCCACTGTTATCAGCATTGGTGCTCGGTACGCTGAGTTTATCCAGTTTCGCGCAGGACGCTGCCGTTGACAGCAATCTGCTCCGTCAAGGGGAATACCTGGCGCGGGCAGGTGACTGCGTGGCGTGTCATACCAACGGTAAAGAAGGGAAACCTTTTGCCGGTGGTTTGTCGATGGAAACCCCGATTGGCGCGATTTATTCCACCAATATCACGCCGGACAAAACGCACGGTATCGGCAACTATACCTTCGAAGAGTTTGATGATGCGGTGCGTAAAGGCGTTCGCAAAGATGGCTCAACGCTCTATCCGGCAATGCCATACCCGTCGTTTGCGCGCATTAGCGAAGCCGACATGCGCGCGATGTACGCCTACTTTATGCATGGCGTGCAGCCGCAGGCACAGGCCAATCGTGACTCCGATATTCCGTGGCCGCTCTCAATGCGCTGGCCGCTGTCTATCTGGCGCATGATGTTCGCGCCAGAACCGAAAGATTTCGTCATGAACACGCAGGCGGATCCGGTACTGGAGCGCGGACGCTACCTGGTGGAAGGATTAGGTCACTGCGGGGCATGCCACACGCCGCGTAGCCTGACCATGCAGGAAAAAGCGCTCAGCGAGAAAGACGGCGACGACTATCTCTCCGGCAGCAACAACCCGATTGATGGTTGGGTTGCCTCCAGCCTGCGCGGTGAAAATCGCGATGGACTGGGCACCTGGAGCGAAGCTGAACTGGCGGAGTTCCTGAAAACCGGGCGCAACGACAAATCCGTGGTCTTTGGCGGTATGAGCGATGTGGTTGAGCACAGTCTGCAATACCTCTCCGATGACGACATTACGGCGATTTCGCGCTACCTGAAATCCCTGCCGCCGCGCGGAGGGAAACAAACGCCTGCGCCGGTGGAAGATAGCGTGGCGAAGGATCTGTGGAAAGGTAACGACAGTAAACCGGGGGCTTCACTGTACGTCGACAACTGTGCCGCCTGCCACCGTACCGACGGCGTGGGCTATAAGCGCGCTTTCCCGGCGCTGAAAGGCAACCCGGTCGTGCAGACGGAGGATGCGACATCGCTTATCCACATTATCCTTACCGGCAGCACAACGCCGGCGGTTAAGGGCGCCGTGTCCAACCTGACCATGCCATCGTTTGGCTGGCGTCTTGACGATCAGCAGGTCGCTGACGTCACCAACTTTATCCGTTCAAGTTGGGGCAATAAGGCACCGCCGGTGACGGCATCCGACGTGGCGAAGGTTCGTAAAGACAAGACCCTGACTCACGATGGCAAAGCGCTTGGCAATGCCGATATCTCTAAATTGCCAGCTCAGTAAGCCACTTTCGGGGAGCAATGCCATGGCGGCGCTCCCCGCATAGGTTTTGCTGAACGTGTTTTCAGCCGACTGTTTTGAAGGGATTTGTGCATGCTTGATGCCAACCAACTGACCTGTATCTATGACGAGCGGGTGCTGTTCCAGTCGTTATCTTTCAGCGTTAAGCGCGGCGAGATGGTGCAGATTGCGGGGGAGAATGGTGCCGGTAAAACCTCGCTGCTGCGTGTCTTAACTGGTCTGCGTCAGCCGGAAAGCGGCAGCGTGAGCTGGCAGGGCAAACCGCTTGCCGACGTGCGGGAAACCTTCCATCAGCAACTCTTGTGGATGGGGCATAAACCCGGGGTCAAAGCGCCATTAAGCGCCGAGGAAAATCTGCGCTGGCTTTATCCTCGCTCGACATCCGCGTCGCGAGAAGCGGCGCTGTCGGCGGTGGGGCTGGCGGGATATGAAGACCTGCCGCTCTATCAGCTTTCGGCTGGACAACAACACCGCAGTGCGCTGGCGCGTCTGTGGATGTCCGATGCGGCGCTATGGGTACTCGATGAACCGCTGGCGGCGCTGGACGTTGCGGCTATTGAAACCGTTACGCATCAGCTAGAACGGCATGTTCAGGCCGGTGGCAGCGTCGTGTTAACCACCCATCAGCCGCTAAGAGCGCTGAACTGCCCGTTTCGCGCGGTGGAACTTTGCGGTGAGGAGAGGGAGTTCACATGATACGGGCGATTTTCCTATGTGAAATGCGGCTCGCGTGGCGTCGGGGTGCCGATATCCTGAACCCGCTGTGGTTTTTCCTGATAGTGATTACGCTGTTCCCCTTTAGCGTGGGGCCGGAAGCGGCTTTGCTGGCGCAAATTGCCCCCGGCGTTGTCTGGGTAGCCGCGCTGTTGGCCTCGTTACTGGTGATGGATCGGCTGTTTCGTGATGATCTCCAGGACGGTTCGCTCGAGCAGTTAATGCTGCTGCCGACCCCATGGGTGGGCGTCGTCATGGTGAAAATCGTCGCGCACTGGATGATGACCGGATTACCGTTGCTGCTGGTGTCGCCGCTGGCGGCATTACTGCTGGGTATGACGCCTCATAGCGTCGGGATCTTATTTATCACCTTGTTGCTGGGCACGCCGACGCTAAGTTTTATCGGAGCCGTAGGAGCAGCGCTCACGGTCGGCTTAAAACGCGGCGGCGTACTGCTTAGCTTGCTGGTGCTGCCCCTGCTGGTGCCGATGCTGATTTTTGCCTCCGCCGCAGTTAACGCCGCCGTCCTGGGACTGCCCGTGGAGGGCTATCTGGCGGTACTGGGTGCGTTTCTGGCAGCAAGCGCGACGTTATGTCCTTTTGCCACCGCAGCCGCTCTGCGGTTGTCCGTATAACTGGCCTGTTTTTTCGCTAGGGTAAGCAAATTTATGTGGAAAGCATTACATCAACTGGCCGTACCGGAGCGGCTGTACACGCTTTGTGGACGCGGGCTGCCGTGGTTGACGGCGCTAAGCGCACTGTTACTGGTCATCGGGCTTGGCTGGGGATTTGTCTTCGCGCCGGCGGACTATCAGCAAGGCGAGAGTTACCGCATTATCTATATTCACGTTCCCGCCGCGATGTGGTCGATGGGGATTTACGCGATGATGGCAATGGCGGCGTTGTGCGGTCTGGTCTGGCAGATGAAAATGGCCGACTTAACCCTGATGGCGCTGGCCCCCGTCGGCGCGGTCTATACCTTCATCGCGCTGGTTACCGGTGCGGCATGGGGCAAACCGATGTGGGGAACCTGGTGGATTTGGGATGCCCGCCTGACCTCTGAGCTGGTGTTGCTGTTTTTATATGCCGGGATAATTGCGCTCTGGCATGCCTTTGACGACCGGCGTCAGGCCGGGCGAGCCGTGGGCATTCTGGTGCTGGTGGGCGTGGTCAATCTGCCGGTTATTCACTATTCGGTGGTGTGGTGGAATACGCTGCATCAGGGAACGACAAACGTCGGGCAGACGCTGGATATCAGCATGCGCGTGCCGCTACGCATTTGCATGGTCGCCTTCCTGTGCCTGGGCATGACATTGACCGTGATGCGCCTGCGCAACCTCATCCTCTGGCAGGAGCGTCGTCGCCCGTGGGTGGCAAGTCTGGCGAAAAAAGGAGAGGCACAATGACCCCTGCATTTTCTTCGTTGAGCGCTTTTTGGCAGATGGGCGGCTACGCCTTCTATGTCTGGCTCTCGGTGGGAATCACGCTGCTGGCGCTGGCTGGCCTGATAGGCCACACCTGCTGGCAGCATCGGATGCTGCTTCAGGCGGTACGCCGCCAGCAACGTCGTGACCAGCGTCTGCGCGAGTCACGTCAACGGATCAACAAGGAGCAGGCCGATGCTGGCACGCCGTAAAAATCGCCTCTATCTGGTGTTAGCTGTGTTGGCAGGACTGGGGCTGGCCGTCGGTCTGATGTTGTATGCGCTGCGCGCCAATATTGACCTGTTTTATACGCCGGGCGAAGTGCTGTATGGCAAAAATGAAACTCATGAAAAACCGCAGCCCGGTCAGCATCTGCGGGTGGGTGGATATGTCCAGCCGGGCAGCATCAAACGCGATGCGAAAACGCTGGATGTCACGTTTCGTCTGTATGATGCGCGCGGTGTTATCTCGGTCAGCTATCGGGGAATATTGCCGGATCTTTTTCGCGAAGGGCAGGGCGCGGTGGCGCAAGGGGTTCTGGATAGCCAACAGCATATGACGGCGATTCAGGTACTGGCGAAACATGATGAAAATTACACGCCGCCGGAAGTGCATAACGCGATGACCACGACGCCTGCGGCGCAAAAGGATACCCGCTCATGATGCCAGAACTGGGCAACTTTTTACTGTGTCTGGCGCTAGGGCTGGCGGTACTGCTGGCGATTTATCCTCTGTGGGGAGCCTGGCGACAGAATCAACGACTCATGGCATTAGCGCGCCCGCTAAGCTGGGCACTCTTCTTGTGCATTCTTGGCGCATTTCTAGTGCTGGTGCATGCGTTTGTGGTTAATGATTTTACCGTCCGCTATGTCGCGGATAACTCTAACAGCGCGCTCCCGGTGTGGTATCGCGTGGCGGCGACCTGGGGCGCGCATGAGGGCTCCTTGCTGTTGTGGGTTCTGCTGATGAGCGGCTGGGCCTTCGCGGTGGCGGTGGCTAGCCGTCGAATGCCGCTGGATGCCGTTGCCCGCGTGCTGGCGGTGATGGGCATGATAAGCGTCGGCTTCTTGCTGTTCATTTTGCTGACCTCCAACCCCTTTACGCGTGGCCTGCCGAACTACCCGATTGACGGACGCGATCTCAATCCGATGTTGCAGGATATCGGCATGATCTTCCATCCGCCCCTGCTCTATATGGGCTACGTGGGTTTTTCCGTCGCGTTTGCCTTCGCCATCGCCTCATTGCTGGCAGGACGGCTGGACACCGCCTGGGCGCGCTGGTCGCGTCCGTGGACGCAGGCAGCCTGGGTATTCTTAACGCTGGGTATCGTTCTGGGATCGTCGTGGGCCTACTATGAACTGGGCTGGGGCGGCTGGTGGTTCTGGGATCCGGTGGAGAATGCGTCCTTGATGCCGTGGCTAGCCGGTACGGCGTTGATGCACTCGCTGGCGGTGACGGAAAAACGGGGCAGCTTCCGGGCCTGGACGGTGTTGCTCGCCATCGTTGCCTTTTCGCTGTGCCTGCTCGGCACATTTCTGGTGCGCTCCGGCGTTCTGGTGTCGGTGCACGCTTTTGCCTCCGATCCGGCGCGCGGCATGTTCATTCTGGCGCTGCTGGTGATAGTGATTGGCGGATCGCTCCTGCTCTATGCCCTCAAAGGCGGCAGCGTACGGGCGCGCGTCGAGCACACCCTATGGTCGCGAGAATCCTTCCTGCTCGGTAACAACATTCTGCTTATCGCGGCAATGCTGGTCGTGCTGCTCGGCACGCTGCTGCCGCTGGTGCACAAAGAGCTGGGAATGGGCAGCATCTCGGTAGGCGAGCCCTATTTTAATACTCTGTTCACCGTCCTTATGGCACCGTTTGCGCTGTTATTAGGGATTGGGCCGCTGGTGCGCTGGCGTCGTGATGACGTGGCGAAGCAGGTCAAACGCCTGGCTTACTCGCTGGTCGTGACCTTCGCGCTGGCGCTGCTCCTGCCCTGGCTTTTACAGGACAGCATTGTCGGTATGACGGTCGTTGGCATGATGATGGCGCTGTGGGTGCTTATCTTCGCGCTGATTGAATTGCATGAACGTGCCACCCATCGCCACGGTTTCTGGCGCGGGCTAACGAAACTCACCTCCAGCCAATGGGGCATGGTGCTGGGACATATTGGCGTGGCGGTCACCGTTATCGGTATTACCTTCAGTCAGAATTACAGCGTCGAACGCGACGTGCGCATGAAGGCCGGTGACAGCGTCGATATTCATCAGTATCACTTTGTTTTCAAGGGAGTACGCGACATCGTTGGCCCCAACTGGTTTGGTGGTGAAGGGATTATCGACGTGACGCGTCAGGGGCGTCTCGAAACGACGTTATATGCGCAAAAACGCTTTTACAGCGCCAGCCGCATGATGATGACCGAAGCGGCTATCGACGGCGGGCTGACGCGCGATTTATATGCCGCGCTTGGCGAGGAGCTGGATGACGGCAGCTGGGCTATGCGTCTGTACTATAAACCGTTTGTCCGCTGGATCTGGTACGGCGGGGCGCTTATGGCGCTGGGCGGTATTTTCTGCATGTTTGACCCGCGCTACCGGACGCGCAAAAAAGCTAAAGGAGTCGCCCATGAAGCGTAAGGCGCTATTTGTCCCGCTTGTCCTGTTTCTGGCGCTGGCCATCGCTTTGATGTGGCAATTACTGCGTAACGCTGGCGGAGACGATCCCACCTTGCTGGAGTCTGCGCTGATGGGAAAACCGGTGCCGGAATTTCGCCTGGAAGCGCTGGACGAACCGGGCAAGCTGTACGACCGTCAGGTGCTGGTCAGCGGAAAACCGCTGCTGCTTAACGTCTGGGCCACCTGGTGCGCCACCTGCCGCGCCGAGCATCAGTTCCTCAATCAGCTATCCGCCGAGGGCGTGAGAGTGGTGGGGATGAACTATAAAGACGATCGTCAAAAGGCCGTCGACTGGCTGCATCGGCTGGGCAATCCCTATTCACTTAGCCTGTTTGACGGTGACGGTATGCTGGGGCTCGATCTTGGCGTATATGGAGCGCCGGAGACGTTCTTAATTGACGGGCAGGGCATTGTGCGCTGGCGGCACGTGGGGGCGCTGGATGCCAGCGTCTGGCGTGAACAGCTAGCGCCGCTGTGGCAGCAATATAGTCAGGGAGCATCATCATGAGGCGCTGGATAATCGCTATCGCCGCGTTGCTGCTAAGCGTAAACGCGCTGGCGCTCACCGAAACGTGGCAGTTTAAAGATGCGACTCAGGAGCAGACGTTCCACGACATCATCTCCCAGCTACGCTGCCCAAAATGCCAGAACAATAGCGTGGCGGATTCGAATGCGATGATCGCCGCCGACATGCGCCAGAAGGTGTATCAGCTTCTGCAACAAGGGCAAAGCAAACAGCAAATTATCGATTACATGGTGGCGCGATACGGTAATTTTGTCAGATACGATCCTCCGCTCACGCCCGGCACGCTGGTGCTGTGGTTGCTGCCTGCCTTATTTATCCTCGGCGGCGCCGCGGTGGTGGTGATGCGTACCCGGCGGCCGCAAGCGGCAAGCGGCGCGCTCAGTGAAGAAGAGCGCCAGCGTCTGGCACGCTTACTGGAAAAAGAGAAAACACTATGAGCCTGTTTTTCATTGCCGTCGTGCTGCTGTTGGTGGCGAGCGTGGGGCTACTGTACTTTCCGTGGTCAACCCGCGATAACGTTGACCGCGATACCTTAAACCGCGATTTTTATCACGCTCGCCTGCAAGAGATTGAGCAAGACGATTCCGCCGGTCGTGACGCTATGGTGGCGGAATTGCAGCGTACGTTATTGACGGACATCCCGACTAATGCGCCCGCCGCGACGCGCGCATCGGGTGGCAGAATATTATTGCCGGGTGCGCTAGCGCTGGTGGTGATTAGCGTCGGGGTGTTCTGGAAAACCGCCGATATGGGTGAGGTGGCAAACCTGCGCCTGGCGCAAGAGGCCTTGCCAACGCTGGTCACCCGGTTACTTGACCGGACGCAGCCTCCGCTACGCACCGATGAAGTCGAACAGCTGGCGCTGGGGCTGCGCAGCCATGTGCAGACGGCACCAGACGACCTTGACGCCTGGCGGATGCTGGGGCGTATCGGTATGGTGATGAATAACGGTGAAATGGCGATAGGGGCGTACGCTAAGGCAAGCCAACTGGCGCCTGACAGCGCGGTGCTGTCGCTTGAGTATGCCGGAGCGCTTATTTGCGCGGGAGATGATAGCGCCAGACGACAGGGGGAAATGAAGCTGCGAGAGTTGCTCACCCAACATCCTGAGCGCCTGCGTGCCGCCGCGCTAAAAAACGATCGTCCCCCGTTCAACCTGCTGGTTCAAAACGAGATGCGTTGTGATGCCGTGGTGCAGCACATGCTCCAGGGGAGCGCTCCCTGATACCGCAGGGCTTATTCCCCCTTTCCGACGCCTGCGCGTTTACAATAGTTCCCAGGTGATGCGCGAAGAAGGCGCGTCCAGAATCGGGTGATAAAAATGCAGTTAGATGACATACGGATTTTTGTAACTATCGTCAATATGGGCAGCTTCACCGCCGCGGCGGAACATCTGCAATTGTCGAAACAATTCGTCAGTCGCCGCATGGCGGCGCTGGAAAAAAAAGTAGCTGCCCGGTTACTGGTACGAAACACCCGAAAATTATCGGTAACGGATACCGGGCAGGTCTTTTTTCATCATGCGCAACGTATTCTCGACGAGGTGCACGAAGCCGAACAGGTTATCTCCGCCCGTCAGCAGAAGCTGACCGGATCGTTTCGCATTAGCCTGCCGATGATTTACGGCGTACGACGTCTGGCGCCTCTCATCATCGAGTTTCAGCGCGCTCACCCGGAATTGTCCGTTCATATTGATATGAGCGACCGCTATGTTGATGTGGTGGGCGAGGGCTACGATATGGTGCTGAGGATTGGCAACCTGATGGATTCAACGCTCATCGCGCGCGGTCTGGGAAAAGAGCCGATGGTGATTTGCGCAAGCCCCGGCTATCTCCAATCCCATGGACATCCTCATGTCGCCGCCGACCTGATGCAGCACAACTGCCTGTTGTACGGTCGCGAAGGGCATATTGGCTGGCGATTAAAATCGGACGATGCGCTGCATACCTACGCCGTGCGCGGGAGTCTCAGCAGCAATCATGGTGAAGTGATTCGCGATGCCGCAGAAGCCGACGGCGGCATCGCGCTGTTGCCGCTGTTTATTGTTGAAGATGCGCTGCGTCGGGGAACGCTGGTGCAGCTTTTGCCGGAGTGTTCACCGCCGCCGCTGAAGATAAGCGCCCTGTACCCCAAACATCACCAGAACAGCGCGGTGACGCGGGTATTACTCTCTTTTCTCGCTAAACGTATTGTGGGAATCATGAATACTGGCGAAGAGGGCGAGGCGAAGGGCGGCCGATAAAACCATCGCGCGAGTCTGGCAAAGCCTGCACAAAAAAGCCCGCGAAATTTCGCGGGCATATTACATTGCCTTCTCTCTCTCAGTGTGGCTTATGCCCCCTGATGTTGTGCCAGCGCTTTAAACACCATCGCGACCGCATGGGCCCCAGGGTCCATATTTCCCGCCAGACTGTCGCTGTTCAGGTAAGACGCGCGCCCGGCATTGGCTTTGGTTGCTCGGCTGGTGGCGTCCGCCCCTTCCTGTGCGGCACGGTAGGCGGCATCCAGATTGCCAGGATTTTGCGCCAGCGCCTCCAGCGCCGGTTGCAGAGCGTCAATCAACGTCCGATCGCCTATGTCGGCTCCGCCGTAAAACTTCATCTGCGCAAGCCCTGCCTGTAGGGCGCTGACGACCGATTTACCGTCATGAATCGCCTGCCCGGCAGCGGTGAAGAAAATCGACATCAGCACGCCGCTGGACCCGCCCATAACCACCGTTAAGCGTTCGCCAATTAACCCGCACAACGTCTCCAGTTGCGCCAGCGGTAGCTGATGCTCGTTTAACAGACGGGCAATTTCACGGGCACCGGCGGCAAAGGTTGAACCGGTATCCCCATCGCCGACTTTGGCATCCAGAGCGTTAAGACAGCTTTCGAGGTCCGACAAAGTGGTCGTGACCGTCTCGACAATCTGGCGGGTCTGCATATTGTCCGATGGCGTAAAGTCGACGCGCGCGCTTTGAATCTGGCAGGGCACCGTTTGCGGCGAGCGCAGGCTCACCGGCGGTAGCCAGCCTGAAGTTCTGACCTCAGCCAGCAGCGCTTTTTCAACACTCTCCTCCATCACCATCGCGGTAATAGAAAATCCTTTCATATCAAGGGCGCTGACCAGCGGCGCGGGCCCTATCAGCCAATCGGTGCGTGAAGCCAGCGCGCTGGTGGCCAGTTCGCGGGTGAGGATCGCCATTTCGGTGACTGAAACGCCGCCAAGGTTATTGAGCATCAGCATCAGGCGACCGGTAGTCGGCAATGCCGCGGCGATTTTCTCCACCATCAGGCGGACAATTTCCTGGCTATTCTGCGTATCCACCACGTTGGCACCGGGCTCGCCGTGGATCCCCATTCCCAGTTCTGCTTTGCCCGGATGATGGCGAACACCGTCTTCAGGGTCGGCGGGAAGGTGGCAGCTTGACAGCGCGACGCCCAGGCTGAATACCCGCGCCATCGCCAGCCGCGCTTCCCGGGCAACCGTATCCAGATTGCTGCCGTTCTCGGCAAAATAGCCGGCCACTTTGTGAATAAGGATCGTGCCCGCAATGCCTCGAGGGTGCTTATTGTCCGGCAGCGAAATATCATCGCCGACGATAACCATCTCCACTTTAAAGCCCAATCGACGCGCTTTTTCCGCCGCCAGGCCGAAGTTCAGCCGATCGCCGGTGTAGTTTTTAACAATCAGCAGGCAACCCGCCTCTCCGGTCACCGCCTGAATCGCGGTCAGTACGGCATCGACGCTCGGAGAGGCAAACAAATCGCCGCAGACCGCTGCCGTCAACATGCCTTTTCCGACAAAACCGGCGTGCGCCGGTTCATGACCCGCGCCGCCGCCGGAAATGACCGCCACGCGAGATTTATCCAGATCCTGACGCACCACGATGCGGATGGCGGGGTCGGTTTCCAGACGGGCAAGATTGTTCCAGGGACTGGCGATAATCGCCCCTTCAATCGCGTCATTCACGAGGTTTTCACGTTGATTGTAGAAAAATTGCGACATAATGGTTTCCTGAGATTGAGGTCTGACACGTAAGCCTGGCCGACGTGTCAGAAAGGGGATGAATTTTGATTAGAGACGGTTTAAGGATAGCGGGTCGCCGTTATGGTAGGCATCGAAGGCGTCGCCCTGCTGGCATAGCCAGAGGATGCCAGCGGCTTTTGCAATGATTGCACCATGCGCCAGTGGGCTACCGTCGCGTAAACAGATGGCGGCCGTTTTGGTTGCATCCAGCTGCAAGACCACCGACGGATAAATATTGTCGGCGATGATCACCGTCCTATGCTGCAAACCTGGAGCGCTATCAGGGTTATCCGCCAGGTGCCCCAGCGTACGATGCAGAATATCTTCAATATCAATATAGCGCGCCTGAAGATAGGCATCGTCCAGGCCTTGATACTGCTGGCTTAGCGCGCTCATGGCTTGCGACCATGCCCACTCTGCGCGGCATTTCTGCTGATGTAAGATATCGCTGATGCTGTTGAGCAGTTCCGGGTCGTCAAGCAAGGTGTGCTGACCAAAGAAAATGGCGGCGATATCCTCCGAGTATTTTTCTGCCGCCAGCGCAGCGAGCCCCAGCAGGTCGTCTAGCGTATGGCTCACCGCCATTTTAACGCGACGAAGCTCCGCCTTCGGGTCGCCGTCTGCCACAGGATCAAGCGCGTACACGGTCGGATGGTAGTGCAATACCTGACCGCTAACGGTCGATGGCAAAAGGGGATTTTCCGTCGGCGGAACGCGGGTGGTCAGGTGTTCGCCAAAATGAGCGTCGGCCAGCGCAGCAAATGCGGCCAGCGCCTCGGCGGCCTCGGGGCCGTTGGCAATCAGGCGAAGCTTGTCGTTGCAGCGGACTTTCAACAACGCAATTTGGTTAATACTGTCAGGTTTGACGCATTTACCGTCTTTTTCCAGCAGCAGATCGGCGTTAAAACCGGCCAGTCCCTCAACCAGTCGAGCGGCAGGGCGCACGTGCAGGCCGTTAGGGTTGGCGATTTCCACAATCAGAGACTGCCCCTGGGCGTCGGCTGAGCATTCCTCGTTTGAGGTGTGGGCTTCCTGCGCGGGAAAACCGAGCTGAACGCGTTTAGCCGCAAGAGCCCCCTGGGCGTCCTGAATCACCTTATTAATGTCGGCACCGCTGGCGGCGCTGACCGTCGCCGCCAATGCCCCTTCCACCAACGGCGCTGGGCAAAGATGGACGCGTGCTGCAATCTCGGGATCCAGCAAATCGAGCGCGGTTTCGGCGCTCATCAGCGCGCTGCCAATATCCATTAATACCAGAATCGCATCGGTATCCGCGACGGAGAGTATGGCATCCATGACTTTGATAGGATCGGTGCCAATGGGATTTTCAGGATCGTCGATACCGGCGGCGATGGCGAGTCGGCAGCCATCTCCTCTTAACATCTGACGCGCCAGTTCCCCGACCCCCTGGCCCAACTGGGCGCTGTGAGAAACAATGACCAGATTTACCATCGCCTTATCTCCTTTTACGCCTGAGCCGCGGCGGCGAGCATTTGCATCATTAACAGCGCAGAGGTGGCCCCAGGATCCTGATGGCCGATACTGCGTTCCCCGAGATAGCTGGCGCGACCTTTGCGCGCCTGCAGGGTGATGGTGGCCTGTACCGCCTGCTGCGCAACCTCGCAGGCGGCGTCCAGCGCGACCGTCATCGAGAGATTTTGCTCCGTGGATTGACGCAGAGAATCCACTACCGGCAGCCAGACATCGCACATGGTTTTGTCGCCGCGTTCGGCCTTACCCCGGCTGACCACGCCGTCAGCGCCTTCACGGATCATCAGATACAATTCTTCAAGCGTCAGGTTCTGACGTGCCTGGGTAACCTGGGCTGCGCGAATAAAGAACGTGCCAAATAACGGGCCGCTGGCACCGCCGACGTTGGAAAGCAGCACCATGCCGGTGTTTTTTAAAATAAAACCAATATCCTTATCGGCAATCGAGGGCAGCTTTTCCACCACCTTGCTAAACCCCCGGTGCATATTGAGGCCGTGATCGGCATCGCCAATTTCACGATCCAGTCCGGTGAGAAAATCGCATTGCGTGGTGAAGATTTCGCCACAGCGATACAGCCAATCAACGATGTTATCTCTGTTCAGTGACATAGCAGCTCTCCTTAATGGCCCCAGTTGAGGGCAGGCGTGTGAACCGGGGCATCCCACAGGGCGAGGGTATCCGCATCAACTTTCAGTAAAGTGATGGAAAAACCGGACATATCCAGGGAAGTACACCAGGCCCCGACCAGGGAGCGTTCAATGGTGATTCCCGCCTCAGCGCACAGCGTGTCTAACCGGTTATAGACGCCGTAAAGCTCAGAAAGCGGCGTGGCGCCGAGGTTATTGACCAGCGCAATCACCTGGTCGCCTTTTTGCAGCGCCTGCTTGGTTTGCACGACTTCCTGCCAGCAGCCTTTCTGCGGATCCCATTGGCGCAGAGTACGGCTGTAGTGACCATTTTCCAGCAGGGTGGCAAACATCGCATCGACGGTGTTATCCAGGGAGGTAAAGGCGCGGCGGTCGATGCCGGGCTCGCCGTGGATCCCCACGCCAAACTCCATCTCGTGGTCGTTGAGTTCAAACGACGGTTTCCCGGCGGCGGGCACGGTGCAGGCGCTTAGCGCCACGCCGATGGAGTGGCCCTGGTTATTGAGCTGCCGTCCAAGATTCGCGCAGGCTTCCAGGCTGTCGCCGCGTTCGGCGGCGGCGCCCATCAGCTTTTCAATAAGCACCGTATTGGCGACGCCTCGCCGTCCGGCGGTGTACAGACTATCTTTGACCGCGACATCATCATCCACCACCACGGTGGTGACGTTGACGCCGCTCTCGTGCAGCAGTTCGGTGGCGGTTTCGAAATTCAGGATATCGCCGGTGTAGTTTTTGATGATCAGCACGACGCCTTCGCCGCCGTCGACCTGCATGGCGCACTCGAAAATTTTATCGGGCGTAGGCGAGGTGAAAATCTCACCCGGGCAGGCACCGCTCAGCATGCCGCGGCCGATAAATCCGCAGTGCATCGGTTCATGCCCGCTGCCGCCGCCGGAAAGCAGGGCAACCTTACCAGCAACCGGCGCGTCGGCGCGGGTGACGTAAACCGGATCCTGAAACAGTTTCAGCTCCGGGTGTGCTTTTACCAGCCCGGCTAGCTGTTCAGTCAGGACATCTTCCACACGGTTAATCAATTTTTTCATTTTGCGTACTCCGCTGGATGTTTTAAGAGACCACGCTGAGGTTGTCTCATGTGTAGGGTTGCGGTGGCGATACCGTGACCGATGAGTTGATTCTCGCCTGGCAGCAAAAAAAGAAAATCCCCGTCGTCAGCGGTTTCATAGCGGAACACAATTCGCTGAATTTGTTTCAAAATGGAACGTTATTTGATGGGCAATGATAAAAGTGAGAGATGGGGCAAGCTTAAACACCGTTGAGCGAAGCCTTGAATCATCGGCATGATGGGCGGGCGCTATTATTTTTTGTTATTCACGGTCAAAATGGTGGAATTGGTACTGATTAAAATTGTGAATAGTGTGAATCAGCGGCGGATCGCGATCGCAATCCTGACCGACTGCCCTGTGATGCGTTTCGTTTTGGAACAAAATTTTATGGATAGCGTTTCGAAGTGGAACCAAATGATGAAGAATTTTTTTGTTCTGCACCCGCTCTAAAGTGATTGTCACCGCGTCGGTCATGTTCCACATCCCCGACGCCATCATGGAAACGAGTTCAATGTGAGGGTGTAGAGAATGCTACAAGTTATTCAATCTCCAGCAAAATATCTTCAGGGTCCTGATGCATCAGCGTTATTCGGTCAGTATGCCAAAAACCTGGCGGACAGCTACTTTGTGATTGCCGATGATTTCGTGATGAAGCTGGCCGGTGACAAGGTTCTGAACGGTCTGCATGAAAACGGCATTAGCTGTCACGCCGAACGTTTTAACGGCGAATGCAGCCATGCTGAGATTAATCGTCTTGGGGCAATCGCTAAGCAAAAAGGCTGCAAAGGTGTGGTCGGTATTGGCGGCGGTAAAACCCTCGATACGGCGAAGGCCATTGGGTATTACCAGCATTTGCCGGTGGTAGTGATCCCAACTATCGCCTCAACCGATGCGCCAACCAGCGCGCTGTCGGTGATTTACACCGAAACGGGTGAGTTTGAAGAGTATCTGGTCTATCCGAAAAACCCCGATATGGTGGTGATGGATACGGCGATTATTGCCAAAGCCCCGGTTCGCTTACTGGTGGCCGGGATGGGGGATGCGCTCTCCACCTGGTTTGAGGCAAAAGCCTGTTTTGACGCGCGTGCGGTAAGCATGGCGGGGGGACACTCAACCGCGGCGGCGTTAAGCCTGGCGCGCCTGTGCTATGACACTTTGCTGGCGGAAGGGGAGAAAGCCCGTCTGGCGGCAGAAGCGGGAGTGGTGACGATGGCGCTGGAACGTATCGTGGAAGCCAATACTTATCTGAGCGGCATCGGTTTTGAAAGCAGCGGCCTGGCGGCGGCGCACGCTATCCATAATGGGTTCACGATCCTCGAAGAGTGTCATCATTTATACCATGGCGAAAAAGTGGCTTTCGGGACTTTGTGCCAACTGGTGCTGCAAAACAGCCCGATGGAAGAGATCGAAACGGTGCTCGGCTTCTGTCAAAAAGTCGGACTGCCGATGACGCTGGCGCAGATGGGCGTGAAAGACGGCATGAGAGAGAAAATTCTCGCCGTCGCGGAGGCGACCTGTGCCGAAGGCGAAACCATCCACAATATGCCGTTCGCGGTGACGGCACAAAGCGTGTACGGCGCGATTCTGGCCGCTGACCGTCTCGGTACTCAGTGGCTGGCAACACACTAAATTGTTGCGCTGACGGTTTCTCTGTCTGCGCTCCACCGTGTTGAATTTTCCCCCGATGTCGCGTCAGGCGATGCCGGGGGAAAATGTTTTAAACGGAATGCAAAGAAAGGAGAAATGGCACAGATGAGCATACACCACGCGCAGCCCGAGCAGGCGCCGATGTCATTTATCGCGCAGTCCTGGCACCGCTGCGGCAAGATGATGCAGCGCGAGACCTGGACCACCCCGCATCAGGCGCAGGGGCTGACGTTCGCCTCCATCAGCCGTCGTAAAACGGCGCTGCTGACCATCGGCCAGGCCGCGCTTGAAGACGCGTGGGAGTACATGGAGGAGCGTCCGTGCGCGCTGTTTATCCTTGACGAGTCCGCCTGTATTCTGACCCGCAGCGGGCATCCGCAAACGCTTGAGCAGCTCGATAAGCTCGGGTTTCATGCCGGGAGCTACTGTGCAGAAAGCATTATCGGCACCTGTTCTTTGTCGCTGGCATCAATGGTGGGACAGCCGGTAAAAACGCTCGGCGAGCAACACTTCAAACAGGCACTTTTCCCGTGGGCCTTCTGTTCTACGCCGATATTTGATAACCACGGTCGGCTGTCTGGCTCCATCGCCCTGGCATGCCTTGCGCCACACTCCGGGAGCGCCGACCTGTCGCTGACGCTGGCGATGGCCCGGGAAGTAGGCAATTCGCTGCTGACCGATAGCCTGCTGGCAGAGTCTAACCGTCACCTTAACCAGATGTACGGCCTGCTCGAGAGCATGGACGACGGCGTGATGGCGTGGAATGAAGCGGGGATATTGCAGTTTCTCAACCCTCAGGCGGCACGACTTTTACATCTTGATGCCGCGACCTGTCAGGGGAAAAATATTGCCGATCTGGTGACGCTTCCTGCGCTTTTGCGACGCGCGATTAAGCATGCCAGGCCGCTCAGCCATGCGGAGGTCACGTTTGAAAGCCAGCATCAGTTTGTTGATGCGGTGATAACCCTCAAGCCGATAGTGGAAGCTCAAGGGACAAGCTTTATTCTGCTGCTCCACCCGGTGGAACAGATGCGTCAGTTGATGACCAGCCAACTTGGCAAAGTCAGCCACACTTTTGCCCAGATGTCGGCAGACGATCCCGAAACCCGTCGGGTGATCCATTTTGGCCGCCAGGCTTCCCGCGGCAGTTTCCCGGTACTGATGTGCGGCGAAGAAGGTGTCGGGAAGGAGTTGATAGCCCAGGCGATTCATAACGAAAGCGAACGCGCAGCGGGGCCATTCATTGCCGTCAATTGTCAGCTGTATGCCGATAATGCCCTCGGGGTCGATTTTATGGGCAGCACGGCAACGGAAGAGGAAAATGGCCGACTCAGCCGCCTGGAACTGGCCTCCGGCGGAACGTTATTTCTGGAGAAGGTCGAATATCTGACGCCGGAACTCCAGTCCATCCTGCTTCAGGTGATAAAGCAGGGCGTCGTCACCCGCCTTGACGCGCGCCGGCTGATTCCGGTGGATGTGAAGGTCATTGCCACCACCACCACCGATTTAGAAAACCTGGTCGAACAAAACCGATTTAGTCGTCAGCTCTACTATGCGTTGCACTCTTTTGAGATCAGCATTCCGCCGCTGCGCGAGCGCCGCAACAGTATTCCCTCGCTGGTTCACAGTCGACTGCGTACCCTGGAACGACGTTTTTCATCACGCTTGAAAGTGGACGATGATGCGCTGGCGCAACTGGTGGCCTACTCTTGGCCGGGCAATGATTTTGAGCTAAACAGTATTGTTGAAAATATCGCCATAAGCTGTGAACACGGACATATCAGGCTTTGCAATCTCCCGGACTGGTTATTCCACGATAGCCCCGGCAGTGGTGCAAATAGCGGATTAATCCCTGCTAGCCTGAGTATTTCCGCCAGGGAGAAAGAGGCGATTATTCACGCCGCAAGAGTCACCAGTGGCCGGTTGCAGGAGATGTCCAGCTTGCTCAATATTGGCCGCACGACCTTGTGGCGTAAACTCAAACAGTTTGACATTGATGTTAGCCAGTTTAAGCATCGGCAGCAGGAGTAGCGGCGCTTTTTAAAGGCCACTATTTCGTAAATGCGGCGCTGTTGCTAAAGTAACCCACTGATAGCAATAGAAAGGAACTCACCGTGGCTGGCATTATTGATTATCAGATTGAAAAATATAGCTTTAAAGAAGCTGCTGAACCTGCACGACTGACTCGCCAGTGGGCTGAGGTCATGCAGGAGTGCCGCAAGATGAGCGCAGAAGAACGTCTGCGCACGGCCTTACTCAACGTTGACTACGTGACCAGCTTCGAGCTGCCTTTTCGTTTGCTGCTAGTCAGAGCGCCGCAATTCATCGCAGGCTTGCGTGAGGAGCTGGCGCTTAACCAGAAAAATGTGACGTTTAACGGCAAGCGATTTGGCTGCGTATACAGCCTGAAAACCAGTATGGATGCCATCCCGGATACTTTTCAGTACAGTCTGGCAAATCGTATCCGGCGCATGGAAGGTGGGCAATCAACGTCCTCGCCGTATCAGGAGATAGCCAAACAAACTCGTCTCACGCGGGAACGCCTTAAGCTGGCGCTGGAGGCTGGGCTGGATGTCACGGCGCTGGATGCGCTTTTCTGGTTTGGTATTCAGCGTCTTGCCGCCGAGATACCGCCTTTACGTAAAGCGGGGATGACTATTATCACCGGGGAAGTTGAGGTTTATGATTCGCTAACCGAAACGACCCGACGAGTGCCGTATTATCGTGGGGTAAATAAATGAAAATACATAAAGAAGTTTATTTATCGTTATTTTCAAATCAATATATATAGGATATGAAAAGCTTAGTGGTAATATTCTTATATTTTCCTGACGGTCATTTTTGATATTAATCAACAATCATGCAGATTTTTACAGCATAAATATCCTGGGCTTTAGAAAAATGAAAAATCCTGGTGCTGATAAAAATGCGTAATGAATGCTAAGCGCACTAACTTATAAGCAAATTTTGTGTTGGCCTCATCGTTAGCTAATTGAAAAAACAGTAGTTTAGCCACAGCCCCCCTTCCTGAAGCATTAAATAATCTTCGTAATTACTTCTGGTATATATTCATCACAGCGATTGTAACGCTAGTGTTGATAGATTTAATCTATCAATTGGCCGGTGCTACCGTGTAATAAACGATTGGAAACAGCCAGGTAAATATCTAATTCTTTAGCGACTTAAACGCCTGATGATATTGATTTAAATGAAATTTAAAGTCTATTAATGCTATTAATTGTCAGTTTTGAGAATAATGGTAAATATGTCTGAGAAAGCCTTTACATAATTACTTACTTATTCTTTATAACGATAATGTGCTTTTTATATTATTCCTCATGCGGCTTATTTAATAACGCCTGTCATTTCAGATTTTATACGTAAGGAGACGTAGCCAATGAAATATAAAAATGTTGTGATCACACATATGCTTTTTATGGCGGTGGCCGGGCAGGGAGCCTGGGCACAGCAGACCTACCATATTACTCAAGGTGATTATGTCTGGAATGATGGTCTGATTCTTAATAATTTATCTGACAATTACGTCAGCGCGCTGCGAGCCGAAGGGGAGCAAGACTCTGAAATCCGTACCGGAAAAAATATCGACGTCAGCAATAATAACGCCGGGGTATTCTTTTCTAATAGCGCATCGATAACGTTAAACAGCATGAGTCCTGACATTCTATTCCAGGCGAACAACAATCGTTGGGAAGGGATTCTGGTGGAGTCCAATGCTGACTTTATTCTCAACAACATAAACGTCAGCTCCAATGGTAATGCAAATAACGGCATTCGCGCCGATACCGCGGGTCAGTTCTCCATTAACGAGGCTTCCCAGGTTGAGTTCAACAATAACGCGGGTAAAGGAATTTTCGCTTATGCTGCTGGCAGCGCCGTTAACATTACCGGTAAAGCTAACAATAGCTCGTTCCTTTCTGTGAATAACAATAATGCCAGCGTGGGCTGGGGCGGTGGCATTTGGTCAGAAGATGGGGCGCGGGTGAACATAATCAATATGAACACCGAGGTGAAGGGCAACGGATTAGCAGGGATTATGGCATGGAACAACGGACGCGTAGATCTCCTGGGGGATGGGCGCCAGTATTTACATGTCATTGAGAATGGCCTGAATAGCGATGGCGGCATTATTGTAAAAGGAAACTCGTCACTGAATATCAAAGGCATGGATGTTCAGATAAAGGACAATGGTCGAAATGGTCTACAGGTAGCGGAAGGCAGCACCGCCACTATTATCAGCGCGGAAAACGTCCAGAATACACTTCAGGCTAACGGCAATAAAAACCATGCGACCTCATGGACGGAAGGCGCGGGAATTGAGGTTCAGGGCGCAGCCGATGGCAAGGCTTCCCAGCTTGTCGTGCAGAACATGAATGTGCAAGCCAACAACAATGGTCGTTACGGTCTTTCCGCCACCGAAGGCGGGATGCTCACGCTCAGCGGCGATGGCACCCAGCTGCTTGAGGCCATCGCTAATGTGACCTCCCAGGACAACCCCTGGGCCTTTGGGGCGGGAATCATCGCGAAAGGTGTCAGTAGCCTTTATGACGACCTCAAGAGCACCATCAATATTACCGGCATGGATATCAAGGTTCGTGACAACGATTATCACGGCATCCGCGCAACGGAAGGCGGCGTCGTGAATATCGTCGGCGTCGAAAATAATAAAATTGAGGTGGCCGCTAATAACAGCGCGGATGGCAACATGGGTAATGGCATTATTGCCGACCATTCAGCGTCCAACGGCGACCGTTCGACTATCGCTATCCAGGATATGAATATTCGGGTAGACGATCAGGCTTACCAGGGTATTGCCGCCCGCGATGGGGGGATCGTCAATATTAGCAGCACCAGCGGACAGCACCTGCTGGAGGTGTATAACACCAGAATGGCGACCGATAACGGGCAGGACCTGGGAAAAGGTCTGCATGCGAAAGGGGCCGATAGCACATCAGGCGATGTCGCAACGCTTATGATTAAAGATATGGATATCATTGCCAACAATAATGAGCGTGAAGGGGTAGTGGCAGCCAATAGCGGCGTCATTCATATTGAAAGCCAATCGGGGAATAACACCTTAATCGCCAACGCCAATCGGCAGTATACGGCGGCCACGCTGGATGAATGGTCGTATGGCGCCGGGCTACTGGCACACGGTGTTTCTGCGAATACGCCGGAAAAGCAAGCCGCTATTGTCATTAAAAATATGCATGTAGAAGCCAATGATAACGGCGTTTACGGCCTCTATGCGCGTGATGGCGGGGTGATTAGCATCACCGGCGATGGCTCACAACGACTTGATGTTATTGGCAATAAATCCACCGAGTCGGATACCTACGACGCCGGTGTCGCCATTGAAGGCATCACCAATCAGGGGACTTCGGCAAAACCCGCCGCTATTGAAATCAAAAACATGCAGGTCACTATCAACGACAACGGTCGCTACGGCATCGATATTAATAGCGGTGGGCAGATGTCGATCGTCAGCAATACCGGCAATACGCTGACCGTTTCGGGGAATCAAACGGTCAACGGTGCCCAAAAAGAGGGTATCGGCATTAACGTCAACGGTATTGCTGATGGTTACCACTCCCGGCTGGATATCATGGATATGGATGTTCTGGTTGATAACAGCCCTGACGCCGGAATCAAAGCGAGCAATGGCGCCGAGATCAATGTGGTGAGCCAATCCGGGTCTCATACCTTGCAGGTCAACAATAACGATAACCACGGTGCGCAGTACAATGAAGGTGCGGGCCTGTTTGCTTATGACTCAAAGGATACGACCAACGCCGCGGCGACGATAAACGTGGTTGGGATGAATATTGAGGCCACGCATAACGGGTCGTATGGCGTGTTATCGGAAGGCGGCAAAATTTTCATCCAGGGCAATGGCCAGCATCTCCTCGATGTCGACGGTAACGGTCGGTATGGTTTGTTGGCAAAAGACGGTGGCGATATCGCTATCTCGGGCATGAACGTTTCCGGCAACTCGCAGGGCCACGCGATGGTGGGCATTGAACGGGACGGCCTTTTCCACTTAACGAACAGCACTCTTACCACCGATAACGATGCCTTATTTTACACCTGGAGCGACAGCGACTCGCAGCGGGCCGAATTTGTTATCGAAGGTTCAGAAGTGACGGCGAATGGCGACCTGCTGGCACAGTTTGCTGCTCACGACAGCACGCTGAGCGCCACGAATTCCTCATTAACCAATGCGATATTGACGGATCATGCCGCGGGGGCGTCATCCAATATTACCCTCAATCAATCAACCTGGGCGATGAGGACAAACAGCGCTATCACCCATCTTACCGCCAATAACTCGCGCGTCGATCTCCGTGGCTCTGACCAATTCAACACGCTGACCATCGCGGAGAACTATGCCGGAGATAACAGCACGCTGGTGATGAATACCGCGCTGGGCAACGACTTTTCGCCAACGGATAAACTGGTGGTGAACGGGGATACCTCAGGAACCACCAACGTGTTGATTCATAACGCCGGGGGAACGGGGGCTAAGACGCTAAACGGTATTGAGGTGATTGAAGTGGGCGGACTGTCTGCGGGGGAGTTTGTTCAGTCGGGGCGTATTGTCGCGGGCAGCTATGAATATTTTCTTGGCCGGGGTGATGGCAGTAACAGCAGCCACAATAACTGGTATCTGACGAACACCATGGCGCCGACCGATCCGACGCATCCAACGGATCCCACCGACCCAACTGACCCGACCGACCCTACGGATCCAACTGACCCAACCGATCCCACGGACCCAACCGACCCGACGGATCCTGTTGGCCCGGTTGCGCCTACCGGCCCGGCGACATACCGCCCTGAAATCGGGTCTTATCTTGGCAACCTGGCGGCAGCCAACACGATGTTTAACCTCCGTTTGCATGACCGCATCGGTGACACGCAGTATACCGACCTGCTGACCGGCGAGGAGAAAGTGACCAGCCTGTGGCTGCGTCAGATTGGTGGTCATACGCGCTTTGATACGGCGCAAAACCAGCTCCACACGCAAACTAACCGTTATGTTGTACAACTGGGCGGCGACCTTGCGCAGTGGAGTGATGATGGTCTGGATCGCTGGCATCTGGGGCTGATGGCAGGCTACGGCAACGCGCAGAGTAATACCCAATCGAACGTGAGCCAGTACCGCTCACGGGGGCGCGTCGACGGCTACAGCGTCGGTGTTTATGGAACCTGGTATGCGAACGATGAGGATAAAACCGGTAGCTACCTTGACTCGTGGGTTTTATATAACTGGTTTAAAAACAGCGTCACAGGCCAGGGGCTGGCGAGCGAGAAGTACAACTCGGCCGGATTTACAGCCTCGGTGGAAGGCGGTTACAGCTATCTGATGGGGCCGCGTCAGGATGGGCGTTCCAGCTGGTGGTTGCAGCCAAAAGCGCAGATCACCTGGATGGGCGTGCAGGCGGATAACCATACGGAGGCCAACGGCACGCGCGTGAAAGGTAAAAATGACGGCAACCTGCAAACGCGTCTGGGCGTGAGAGCCTACATCAAAGGGCATAACGCTATTGATGACGGAAAAACGCGTGAGTTCCAGCCCTTTGTCGAAGCCAACTGGATCCACAACTCCGGCAGCTACGGCGTCAGCATGAACGGCGTCACCAGCCGCCAGCAAGGCACACGCAATATCGGTGAGCTAAAAGCCGGTGTGGAAGGCCAGCTGAATCAAAACCTGCAACTGTGGGGGAACGTCGCGCAGCAGGTGGGCGATAAAGGCTACAGCGATACGCAGGGGATGGTGGGAATAAAATACGCTTTTTAATCTTACGGGTATGAAAAACCGCCCCAGCCGACAGGTTGGGGCGGTTTCGTGAGGGTTAAATCACCGGTGCATCCGGTTTCGCAATCAGGCTATTAATATCAATATCCGCCGCCGCACAGTTCTCTACGGTGATACTCATGGTTGAGTTTCCGCTTTGCATCTGCCCGTTGGTGTTAATTTCAATCACCGTGTTACCGTGATTGTCATCGCTGACTTTGATGTAAGACGCCAGATCGTTATTGGCAACATCGCCCAGCAGATCGCTTAAATCTATGCGGTCGCCTTCGTCAGCGCGGAAGTCTTTTATGACATCGTGCCCATCGTCACCTTTAAGCCAGGTGAAGGTGTCGCTGCCCGCGCCGCCGTACAGGGTGTCATTGCCTTTTCCACCGATCAAAATATCATTGCCCGTTCCGCCGAACAGCAGGTCGTTACCCTCACCGCCGTTGAGAAGATCGTTGCCTCCGCCGCCAATCAGGATATCGTTACCTTCGCCGCCGTAGAGTTTGTCATTGCCTGAGCCCATTGCGCCAAGTTCGTCGCTATGCTGGGTCACATAGTCAGCCACTTTATCGAACGTCAGTTGGTCGACGGGAGTATTCATGTGGTTGGCCATGCCGATCAGACTGTCAAAACCATCGCCAATCAGAATGTCATCGCCTTTACCGCCAAAGAGGACATCATCCCCGCTGCCGCCGACCAGAATGTCGTCACCGCCGCCGCCGTAGAGGATATCGTCACCAACACCGCCGAACAGTACGTCTTTACCGCCATCCGCTTGAGACTGGTCGAACTCGGCGGGGTGCTCGGTGATATATTGCGCGATATGCGACACTTCCAGCTGACTCACGGGAATATTGAGTTTGCCAGCAACATACTCCTGAATAGCGGCATACCCGGTTTTGTCGCCAAACTGCACCATGTCGCCAAACAGAATGTCGTTGCCGCCGTTGCCGTGAACGGTATCCTGCGCACCCGCCATCTGCACATAGTCACCGCCGAGAATCGCGTTGGCCAGTTCGGTTGCGGAGATCCCCGCCGTCACTTTTCCATCGGAATCGTAGGCGATAAGATCTTTTGCGCTAATACCGTTGTTGATACCGATGGCTTCGACGTTGCCGCACATCGCCATTAATAAGCCAAAGGCAGAGATGGAGTTACTGGTGGTATCGGTTGTCGTGCTGCTGCCGTTACCCGCACGCACGGATATCTCGTAACCCCCTTTACCGTCCGCTCGCATGGTGCCAACATTTGTCCGGTTATTGCCGTTCCAGCTATACACGTTACCGCTCGCATCAATGACCACACGGCTAACGCCGTTGATAGTCATCGAGACCACCTGGCCTGGATGATAATCAATTTTGGTGACATCGAGAGTGACAACGTCGTTCCTACCGGTACGACCATCCACGTCTATGCTGGTTTTATCATCCTGATAGTAAGTAGGTTTACCGTCAGTGATAAAGTAGGTCAGGTTCTCGCTGTTGTCAGAAGAGACGTCATGGAACCAGTTTGCGGTGGTTTTAAACGCATCCTCATAGTTGGTGCCGCCGCCGCTGGTCATTTTGGCTAAGGCATCGGTCAGCGTTTTTAAGGCCCCGGAATCTTTAAGATTCACCGAGACGGCGAAGTTCACCTGAGCGTCAAAATCGACCAGCAGGATTTTCACATCGCCAGCGTTCGCCAACTGCGCGTTCTGATGCAGAGCGTTAAAGACGGTGGTGAGAGAGGCGATGATACTTTTAATATCAGCCGCCCCCACGCTGCCGGAACTGTCCACCACGAAGGCAATGTTGTAATTCTGTCCCGGTATCTGCTGGAAGCCCTGGGTATCGGCGATAATAATATCGCTGCTATCACTGCCATCAATCACGTTGTCTTTTTCATCGCCGGTAATGAGATTGCCGGTTTCGATGGTGACGGAACGTTCGGTCGAGTGGCTAGCCGTGTTGCCTGCCGGATCGCTAATGCTGATGGATGCCGTGACTTCCGGGTTATTCATCAGATTTTTAGCCGTGAATTCGCTCTCCCAGACCAGATTACCCTTACCATCATCGGTGACCGTTGCCTGCTGTGTCACCTCGCCGACTTTAACATTGACGATATCGCCCGCCTTAGCCTCTCCGGTAACGGTGCCAGTCACTTTGATGACTGGCTCTGGTTGACCCGGCAGCTGGTTAGTTTCTGCAAAGCTCAGGAAATCGTCGCCGGTGACCGGGTCGATGGTGACCTTAACGTCGATCTCGGTATCGATGATGACCGGCTCGCTATCAGTTGCTGTAGCTTCGTTTCCAGCTACATCGGTGATGGTGATAGTGCCGTTGACGATCGGGTCTTTAAGTAAATCGCGGGTGTCGACCTCGGTTTGCCAGATTAGGTTACCGTCTGCGTCCGCCACCACTTTCGCGGTGTAGGTGTTGTCATTGATTTCCAGATGGACCACGTCCCCGGCTTTGGCATCGCCGCCGACGGTACCGCTGATGGTGGTGGTCGGTTTCTCCGCCTCGGCGGCGTTGATATAGCCATCACCGCTGATAACATCAATGTGCAGCGAGACGTCAGGAGGCGTGGTGTCAAACACCACGGATTCATCATCAATGGCGGTGGCTTCGTTGCCCGCCTCATCCCGGATGGTGATGCTGCCGTTCACCTGCGGGTCGGCAAGCAGATCGCTGGTGGCCACCTCGGTCTGCCAGACCAGCGCGCCGTTTTCATCTGCGACGACAGTGGCGGGGTAGTCCTTGCCGTTCACTTCCAGATGGACCACGTCCCCGGCTTTCGCATCCCCGCCGACGGTACCGCTGATGGTGGTGGTCGGTTTCTCCGCCTCGGCAGCGTTGATATAGCCATCACCGCTGATCACATCAATGTGCAGCGAGACGTCAGGAGGCGTGGTATCAAACACCACGGATTCATCATCAATGGCGGTGGCTTCGTTACCCGCCTCATCCCGGATGGTAATGCTGCCGTTCACCTGCGGGTCGGCGAGCAGATCGCCGGTAGCGACCTCGGTCTGCCAGACCAGCGCGCCGTTTTCCCCCACGACGACGGTGGTGGGGTAGTCCTTGCCGTTCACTTCCAGATGGACCACGTCCCCGGCTTTCGCATCGCCGCCGACGGTGCCGCTGATGGTGGTGGTCGGTTTCTCTGCCTCGGCGGCGTTGATATAGCCATCACCGCTGATAACATCAATGTGCAGCGAGACGTCAGGAGGCGTGGTGTCAAACACCACGGATTCATCATCAATGGCGGTGGCTTCGTT